>Ga0207829_100062_pt1 | contig 213021 bp, 217 predicted proteins | sample TtaePargueraPR_4_FD_187738 | JGI IMG/M metagenome (GOLD analysis project Ga0207829, IMG submission 187738) | Aerobic enrichment media microbial communities from Bioluminiscent Bay, La Parguera, Puerto Rico - Tt and P1 (SPAdes) | ecosystem: Environmental > Aquatic > Marine > Unclassified ... | reverse complement strand
AGGGAACCAAAGAATGGCTGAATATGACCGTCAGACCCTCGGTGCGCGGGCCGGCTCGGCCTTGGCCATCGACGAGGGCCTTCGCAGCTACATGCTGCGCGTCTACAATTATATGGGCCTCGGCCTGGTGGTAACGGGGCTTGTGGCCTTCTTCACCAGCCAGTGGGCCATGTCGAGCCCGGCCAATGCCGAGCTGATCTATGGCAGCCCGCTGTCCTGGGTCATCATGCTCTCGCCGCTGGCCTTCGTGCTGGTGTTGAGCTTCGGCATCAACAAGCTTTCCGTGGGTGCATCACAGGCGATCTTCTGGGCCTTCGCGGCCGTGATGGGCCTGTCGCTGTCATCCATCTTCCTGGTCTATACCGGTGCTTCGATCGCCAAGGTGTTCTTCATCACGGCCGCAACTTTCGGGGCGATGAGCCTGTACGGCTACACCACCAAGCGCGACCTGACCGGCATGGGCAATTTCCTGATGATGGGCCTTATCGGCATCATCATTGCCTCGATCGTAAACATCTTCATGGCCTCGTCCATGCTCGACTTTGCGATCTCTGTCATCGGCGTGCTGATCTTTACCGGTCTGACCGCCTATGACACCCAGAAGATCAAGGAAAGCTACTCCGAGCACTATGGTGCTGACGTGATGGCCAAGAACGCCATCATGGGCGCGCTCTCGCTCTATCTGGACTTCATCAACCTGTTCATGATGCTGCTCCGCCTGTTCGGCAATCGCGAGTAGCAATCAATGCCTTGATCGCCCGATCAAGGAAATTGGTTGGACGTCACAAGGGACCGCAGCTTATGAAGGCTGCGGTCCTTTTCTTATGTCCGAAGCCATGTCCGATTATCTCCTGCGTTCCTTCTCCTGGTCCGATATTCCCGCGATCACCACGATCTATCGCCATTATGTGGCCCACACCGCCATCACCTTCGATACCGAAGCACCCGGAGAGGAGGCCATTGCCGAGAAGTATGCGGGCCTGAAAAAGCTCGGACATCCGCTGATCATCGCCGAACGCGCAGGCAGGACTGTCGGCTATGCCTATGCCAGCTTCTACCGGCCCCGCGCCGCCTATCGTTTCACCTGCGAGGATTCGATCTATCTCGATCCAGAAGAAACCGGCCGTGGCCTGGGCAAGCTGATGCTGACCGAATTGCTGGTGCAGTCGAAGGCGTTCGGGTTCAAGCAGATGCTGGCCGTCATCACCGCCGACACCGCCAACTCCATTGCCATCCACGAAAAATTCGGCTTCAGCAAGGTCGGCTATTACACCGGGGTCGGCTATAAGTTCGACCGCTGGCACGACATCGTGCATCTGCAGAAGGCGCTCTAGCCGGCCAATCGCTTATGCATGGCAAAACAGGCCGTGCCACCATCCTGGCTGGCATCAGCCGACCAGCCCTGAGCCCGATAGAAGGCCTTTGCCGTGTTCGTCGCCCTCAGCCGTCCCTCTGCAAACCCGCGCGATCTCAGATCGGCCTCCATATGTGCCAGAAGAGCCTTGCTGATACCGCGAAAACGGGCCTCAGGCGCGACATAGTTGAGGGCGATCTCGCCATCCGCCGTAGTGGCTCCGACAGCGACCACCTCCCCATCCAGTTCGGCTACCACCATGAAGAAACCGTCCCGCGCAAGCATTGAGAGAATGCCGTCAGGGGTCTTGTTGGCGGTCCAATCGGCAATGCGATTCGGATCATTCTGATGATCGGCATGACAGAGTTCGGTGATCGAGGCGGTCAGCACCCGGCTCATCACCGGGGCATCCATGGGACCGGCCGCGCGGATACGCAACTTCACCCCACAACCATCAGGTCGGGATCAAGCACCCGCAACACCTGCGCCAGATCGTGCCCGCGCTTGAGAATGCGCCCCTGTTGATTGATGACCATGAACTGGCCCTGCTTGTTGCGCAGCTTGGGGTTCTTCTCGACCACGAACAGGGGCCGCTCCGAGACCCGCGCATAGATCGAAAAAAGCGCCCGATCCTTGAGGAAATCCATGGCGTAGTCGCGCCATTCACCCGAGCCGACCTTGCGGCCATAGACAGACAGGATCTGCATCAGCTCCCGGCGGTCAAAGGCAACCACGGGTTGCACGGGCCGGTTGGACTGGCCAGAGGGCTCGCCCACATGCACCAGTGCCAGATTGTTCGAACTCGTCTTCGGAGGACCCTGCACGCCGCCTCAATGCCCTGTCATCGTTCCGTAATGATCGGCGCAATCGCCCGGCTTGGCAAGAGGCACGAAAAACCGCAATTCGGCCATTATTTGTCCCTCAACACGCCCCAATGGGGCAGCATCGTTCAACCATTGCCTCCAGTGGCTGGCGGCAGGCCGACCGAGCCCCCAAACCAGAAAGCCCGCTGCCAGCCGCCCTTATTTGAGTTGACTCCAAGTCAGTCGCCCGCTCCTGCCCCCGGAGCGGGCGTTTTTGTCAGGCAAAGCTAGAAGCTGTAGGCGGCAGCGCCCAGGATCGGGCCAGGCAGGCCATTGCGCTCGGGCTGGACCAGAATGGCAATGCCGCCATTGGCGCTGGGATCGAACTGATCCAGCGGCAGCTTGATCTCGGCCCCGGCCCCCGCCTCCCACATGCCCACGATCTGCCGATCGACGACAACCTGGGTATAGACCATGGACTTGCCGGCATTCTCACCCTTCTCGATGGCGACATCGGCCCGGTCGAGATAGCGGATCAGCCAGATCGAGGCGTCTTCCAGCGCGGCATCGGCGGGCACCTGCAGCTTGAGCATGTCGCCATAAGCGGTGAGCGACACCGCCAGCGGCAATTGCGCCGAAGCGACCGCATCGTGCACGTCGTCACGCTTGGATCCGACGACACCCTCGGCACCGTTAATGACCATTTGCGGGGTGAAGATACGCGAGGACCCCCAGCTCTTGGCATAGCCGCGTTGCCGGTCAGAAAAATCCTTGTCGCCAAAGGTATCTTCCCAGCCGATATAGTCCCAGTAATCCACGTGATAGGCCAGCGCCAACACGTCATCACGCTCGGCAAGGCTGGTCAGCAATGCATCGGCCGGCGGACAGGACGAGCAACCCTGGCTGGTGAACAGTTCGACCACCGCCTTGGGGTTGAGGCGCACGGATTCTGCGGCAACCGAGCCCGAAAGGATCAGCGCCAGAGCCGTGCCTGCAATGGATGCGGAAAAGCCGTGAAGAAACATGGGCGCTGTTGTAGGCCGGGCCCATATCGATTGCCTAGTCAAAAGCGGGTGAGCCACGCTGGCAAAACGAAAAAATGGCGGCCCCGAAGGACCGCCATCTGTTCTGTCGTTGGGTGCAAGCGGCGCCTACGCTGCGACCAGGGTGCGCAGCACATAGTGCAGAATGCCGCCATTCTTGTAGTAGTCGAGCTCGTTGGCGGTATCGATCCGGCACAGGGTTTCGACATTGAGCACTTCGCCATTGGGGCGGGTGATCTTCACATTGACCGTTGCGCGTGGCTCGATGCTTTCCACCCCGACAATGTCCACTGTCTCGGTGCCGTCCAGCCCCAGGCTCTGCCAGCTTGTCCCGTCCTTGAACTGCAGCGGAATGACGCCCATGCCGACCAGGTTGGAGCGGTGAATACGCTCGAAGCTCTGGGCAATGACGGCCTTGACGCCAAGCAGATTGGTGCCTTTGGCCGCCCAGTCACGCGAGGAGCCGGTGCCATATTCCTTGCCTGCAAACACCACCAGCGGCGTGCCCTGCTGCTGATAGGCCATGGCCGCATCATAAATCGGCATCTGTGATCCATCCGGACCCTTGGTAAAGCCGCCTTCAACGCCGTCGAGCATCATGTTCTTGATGCGGATATTGGCGAAGGTACCACGCATCATCACTTCGTGATTACCGCGGCGGGCGCCGTAGGAGTTGAAGTCCTTCGGGGCCACCTGACGCTCGGTCAGATACTGGCCCGCAGGCGTGGCGGCCTTGAACGAACCGGCCGGGGAGATGTGGTCGGTGGTGATCGAATCGAGGAACAGCGCCAGCACCCGGGCCGAAACCACATCGGTCACCGGCTTGGGCTCCATGGTCAGATCCTCGAAATAGGGCGGGTTCTGAACATAGGTGGACGATGCGTTCCAGCCATAGGTTTCCCCGCCTTCCACGGCGATACCCTGCCAGTGTTCATCACCCTTGAACACGTCCGAATAGCGCGACCGGAACATTTCGGCGGTCACATGCTGGCGCACGATCTCGGCCACCTCATGATTGGTCGGCCAGACATCCTTGAGGTAGACCGGCTTGCCATCCTTGCCGATGCCCAGCGGCTCGGTGGTGATGTCGATATTCATTGAACCGGCCAGGGCATAGGCCACCACCAGCGGCGGGGAGGCCAGATAATTGGCGCGCACGTCCGGGTTCACGCGGCCTTCGAAATTGCGGTTGCCCGAAAGGACCGAGCAGGCGACCAGCTTGTTCTCGTTGATGCAATCGGAAATGGCCTGCGGCAGCGGACCCGAATTGCCGATACAGGTGGTGCAGCCATAGCCGACCAGGTTGAAGCCGATGGCATCGAGATCTTCCTGCAGGCCCGCTGCGGTCAGATAGTCGGTGACCACCTGCGAGCCGGGGGCCAGCGAGGTCTTGACCCAGGGCTTGGAATCCAGCCCCAGCGCCCGCGCCTTGCGGGCCACGAGGCCGGCCGCGACCAGCACGGAGGGGTTCGAGGTATTGGTGCAAGAGGTGATGGCGGCAATAACCACCGAACCATCGTCAATGTGATAATCGGTGCCCTTGACCGGGAATGCAGCCTCTTCGGGAATATCGTCGACGCCGGTGGCGCCTTCATCGACATAGCGGCTTTCCTGCTTGTCGTCCGGCATACGCGTGCGATCGGCGCGGCCACCGGTCAGCTCGGGCAAGACCTTTGCGAACGCCGATGCGGCGGTATTGAGCGGCACACGGTCCTGCGGACGCTTGGGGCCCGAAAGCGAGGGCACAACGGTGGACAGATCGAGCTCGAGCGTGTCGGTAAACACCGGATCGGCGGATTCCGAGGTACGGAACATGCCCTGGGCGCGTGAATAGGCTTCCACAAGGGCCACGCGCTCCGGGTCACGCCCGGTGGTGGTGAGGTATTTCAACGTATCGGCATCGACCGGGAAATAGCCGCAGGTGGCGCCATATTCAGGCGCCATATTGGCAATGGTCGCCTGGTCTTCGAGGGAGAGGTAATCCAGGCCCGGCCCGTAGAACTCGACGAACTTGCCAACCACGCCCTTCTTGCGCAGCATTTCGGTGACTGTCAGCACCAGATCTGTGGCGGTGATGCCTTCATTGATCTTGCCGGTCAGCTTGAAGCCAACAACTTCGGGGATCAGCATGGTGATCGGCTGGCCGAGCATGGCCGCCTCGGCCTCGATGCCGCCCACGCCCCAGCCGAGAACGGCCAGGCCATTGACCATGGTGGTGTGCGAATCCGTGCCCACCAGCGTATCAGGATAGGCGACGGTTTCGCCATTCTCGTCCTTGGTCCAGACGGTTTGGGCCAGATACTCCAGGTTCACCTGGTGGCAGATGCCCGTGCCGGGGGGCACAACGCGGAAATTGTCGAACGCCGACTGGCCCCAGCGCAGGAACTCATAGCGCTCGCCATTACGCTCATATTCGAGCTCGACATTCTGCCCGAAGGCCAGCGCGGTACCGAAACTGTCCACCATCACCGAGTGGTCGATGACCAGATCGACGGGGACCAGCGGATTGATCTTCTGCGGATTGGCGCCGAGCTTGGCAGTGGCATCGCGCATGGCGGCCAGGTCCACCACGGCCGGTACGCCGGTGAAATCCTGCATCAGCACGCGCGCCGGGCGATAGGAAATCTCGTGATCGGATTTGCGGGTCACCAGCCAGGTGGCGACGGCCTCGATATCGGCCTTGGTCACGGTGCGGTTGTCTTCGAAGCGCAGGAGGTTTTCCAGCACCACCTTCATCGAGCCGGGGAGCTTGGAGACGCCCGCAAGGCCGTTCTTCTCGGCCTCGACGATCGAATAATAGGTGTAGGTCTTGCCGCCGACCGTCAGTGTCTGCTTGGATTTGAAGCTGTCTATCGAGGTCACTTGTGCTCCGCCCTTCTTGCTGCTTTTGCGCTGGATCATTCGGGGCGTGGGGCCGAAGAACAAACCGCGCTTTTCTGGAATGACTCCAATCTCTTTGGGCTTATAGTCAATCAACCAAGCCCTTGCCAGTACGACCATGGGTCCAATACGAGATGGGGCCATGACGCAAAGGCAAGTCCAGCACCGGATAAATCTTAAGACACAGGGCCTTGCCTGTGGTCGCGGCGATACTGTGCTGGCCGCAGATTTGTCGCTGGAGGTCGCCGCCGGCACCGCCCTGCTGCTGCGCGGACCCAATGGCGTCGGCAAATCCACCCTCCTGCTCACCCTGGCCGGCCTGCTGAACCCCCTATCGGGCAATGTCGTTTTCGAGGGTGCAGATCCCGAAGCGGGGCCCTTCATCCATCATTGCGGACACAAGAATGCGGTGCGGCCGCGTCTTAGCGTGGTCGAGACCCTCAAATTCTGGGCCGACATCAACGGGCCGGGTGAAGTGACGCCTTCAACCGCGCTCGATCGGGTCGGTCTGGGGCGCGCCGCCCATCTCGATGCCGGCTATCTCTCGGCGGGCCAGCAGCGCCGCCTCGTATTGGCCCGGCTATTGGTGTCGCCCCGCCCCGTCTGGCTGCTCGATGAACCCAGCGCCGCGCTGGACGCCGCTGGGCGCGACCTGTTGGCGGCCCTGCTCGCAGACCATCTCAGAAACGGTGGCCTGGCCGTGATCGCCACCCATGACGACATCACCCTGCCCGGCGCGGCCACGCTGACCCTTGGAGCCAGGGCATGAGCGGCTTTCTTGGCGTTCTACGGCGCGACCTGCGTTTGAGCTTTTCGGGGGGCGGCGAAGTCCTGACGCTGGTGCTGTTCTTTGTCATTGTGGGCGCAATTGTCCCATTTGCCATCGGCCCGGACCGGGCGCTGCTGGCCAGTATCGCCCCCGGCATCATCTGGATCGCGGCGTTTCTCGCCATGCTGCTGGGGCTCGACCGCCTGTTCCGGCCCGATCGCGACGACGGCACGCTGGCCCTGTACCGGATGGCGGACATGTCCATGGCCAGCGTGGTTGCCGCAAAAGTGATCGCCCATTGGCTGACCGCCGCACTGCCCCTGATCCTGGCGTCACCTTTCCTCGCCATGATCCTGGCCATGGATGGCGCGACCTTTTGGCGTACGGTGCTCTCGCTGCTTCTGGGCACCCCGGCCCTGGCTGCCTTCGGAGCCTTTGGCGCCGCGATAACCGTGGCCCTAAGGCGCGGCGGCCTGTTGGCACCGATCCTGATCGCACCGCTTTGCGTGCCGGTGTTGATCTTTGGTGTCGGTGCCATTGCGCCGCTTGGCGGACCCGACCAGGCCTCCAGCGCCATGCTGTTCCTTGCGGCACTCAGTCTCATGGCGTTTGCGCTCTCTCCCTTTGCCGCTGCGCTTGCGATAGATTGGGGAGAAGAGTAGAGCGCCTGCATGAGCATTGATGACACCCCGAAAATGAGCTGGTGGAACCGGCTGGCCCATCCTGGCCAGTTCCTGGGCTGGACCCGGCCGCTGATCTGGCCGCTGGCCGGGGTCACGACCGCCTTGTTTCTGCTCGGGCTGTGGTTCGCATTCTTCAACTCGCCCGCCGACTATCAGATGGGCGATACGGTCCGCATTATGTATGTGCATGTGCCCACCGCCTGGCTCAGCCAGTTTGTCTATGCCGCCATGGCCGTTTCGGCACTGGGCACGCTGGTCTGGCGCCATCCGCTCGCCGATGTGTCGATGAAGGCAGCCGCCCCCCTCGGCGCCGCCTTTACCGCCATGGCGCTGTTCACCGGCTCGATGTGGGGCCGCCCCACCTGGGGCACCTTCTGGGAATGGGACGGACGCATGACGTCCACGCTCATCCTGCTTTTCATTTATCTCGGCATTGTCGCCCTCTGGCGCGCCTTTGACGACCAGTTGCGCGCTGCCCGCGTCGTCGCCGTCTTTACCCTGGTTGGTGCGGTCAATGTTCCGATCATCAAGTTCTCGGTCGACTGGTGGTCGACGCTGCACCAGCCCGCCAGCGTGTTCCGCGCCGACGGCCCCACCATGCCGGGCTCGCTGCTGACCCCGCTCTTTGTCATGTTCTTTGCCTTCACCCTGCTCTTTGTCACGCTGCAATTGCTGGCCATGCATACCGAAATTCGCCGCCGGCGCCTGGTGACGCTGGAACGACGCGCCGCGCGGGGAGACACCCTGTGATCGCCCTTGGGGAACACGCTGAGTTCATCATCGCCGCCTATGCTGGCGTGTTCATCGGCCTTGGACTGCTGATCGGCTGGATCGTCTATGATAGCCGCCGCGTCCGGGCCCGGCTCGAGACACTTGGGGACAAGCGCGGCTGATGCGGTATGCGCTCTTTGCCCTCCCCCTGATCCTGTTGGTGGCGCTGGTCTCGGTCTTTGCCTTTTCCATCGACCGCGATACCACCCTGGTTCGCTCGGTCCTGATCGACAAGCCGGTGCCCGACTTCGCCCTGCCAGCAGTCGAGGGCCTGGACGCGCCCGGCTTCGACACCGCTGCGCTTAGCGGTGACGTGACGGTTGTCAATGTCTTTGCCTCCTGGTGCATTCCCTGCCGCGACGAACATCCGCTGCTCGAAACGCTCAAGGCAGAAACCGGCGTCAGACTGTTCGGCATCAACCATTCCGACGCGCCGGAAAACGCGCGGGCATTTCTCGCGGAACTCGGCAATCCCTATGACGCGGTCGGGGCCGATCGCGATCGTCGTGTTTCCATCGACTGGGGTGTTTATGGCGTGCCCGAGACATTTCTGGTCGATGCCGATGGTGTCATTACCTACAAGCATGTCGGCCCATTGACGCCCGCCGCTATTGAAACCGAGCTGCTTCCTGCCCTAGAAAAGGCTCGGAGCTGAGCCATTCAGGCTCCGTTCATCTTGTCTGCGGCATCTTGGCCGTCTTCGTCATCTGGAAGAGACCTTAATGTTGCGTCGCGTTCTTAGCCATCTCCGCGATCAGCCGCTGATCACCCGCATCGAATATGTGCTGATTGCCGCGATCGTGACGGTTGCCACCACCTTCGCCGTCTCGGCCGCCGGCTACAACATCACCGATTTCTTCCCGGGCTGATCCGCCCCACTGGCTCAGAAGTCGCTGGTCAGGCCCTTGATCTCCCAATCGCCATAGCGCACCGGCTCCAGACCTCCGCGACCACCCTTTTCCTTGGGCGCCATGGCCGAGGCGGCATCGATTTTCAGCCGCCGGGCCTCGGCTTCGGCCAGGGCGCGCTGCGCCGCCGGGCTCAATACGCGATGCTCATCGTGCTGCGATAGGTCGGGGCGTTGCGGGTCGTCGCTCATCGTCTCTTCCATGACAAATTGGTCACGCTGCTTGCGCGGAACCGCCTGACACACAACATAGTTGCTCAGCAAAGCCAACCCAAGGGGTTCGAGACGATGTTCAATACGCTGCGCACCTTTGCCCTTCTGGCGGCAATGACCGCGCTGTTCATGGTTGTGGGCTATTTCATCGGCGGCACGGCCGGCATGATGATTGCTTTTCTGTTCGCCGCCGGCACCAATCTGTTCGCCTTCTGGAACTCGGACAAGATGGTGCTGCGCATGCAGAACGCGGTGCCCGTAGAACGCTCCCGTGCCCCCGAACTTTATGACATGGTCGATGTGCTTTCCCGGCGCGCCGGCATCCCGACCCCGGCGGTCTACGTGATTGAGACCGACCAGCCCAATGCCTTTGCCACTGGGCGCGACCCCAACAACGCCGCTGTCGCCGTGTCCTCGGGCCTGCTGCGGCAACTCGATACCCGCGAAGTTGCGGGCGTGGTGGCCCATGAGCTGGCCCACATCAAGAATCGCGACACCCTGACCATGACCATCACCGCCACGCTGGCCGGTGCCATTTCGGCACTGGCCCAGTTAGGCCTGTTCTTTGGCGGTGGCAATAATCGCGACAATCCGCTGGGCGGGATTGGAGCGCTGCTGATGGTGTTTCTCGCCCCTCTCGCCGCCATGCTGGTGCAGATGGCGGTGAGCCGCACCCGCGAATACGAGGCGGACAAGCTCGGGGCCGAAATTGCCGGCGACCCGATTGCCCTCGCCTCCGCGCTCAACAAGATCGCCACTCTGGCCGGCCGTCAGGTCAATGTGGCTGCCGAGCGCAATCCAGCCATGGCCCATATGTACATCATCAATCCGCTCAACGGACAAAGGATGGACAATCTGTTCTCCACCCACCCCGATACCGGCAACCGCATCGCCGCGCTGCAAAGGCTTGCCGCCGAGATGCGCGTGGACGATAAGGGGCCAACGCGTCAGCCCCGCCCACGCGCCGCTTCACGTGGCCGTAACAACGGCACCGGCTGGCGGGTACCGACCGCTGGACGCCCTTTGGACGAGGGTGAAAACCGCGGACCCTGGGGATAGTGCAGCGCCCATATGGCGCCGCCCAAACTGAGTTGACGAATTGGCGCAACGGACCGAACCGGCGGGCTTGAAGCTCCGCCTTGCCGCCGCACAGCGGCTCAAGACCGTCTTGACAGGCGAACATTTCACCCCGCTTGGCGCGAGCGATCTCGCTGACGGGCGGGATCGTGCCCTGGCCAACCGGCTGATCACCACAGCCCTGCGGCGGCATGGCCAGATCGATGTCATGCTGGCCGACCTGCTGGAAAAAGGCCTGCCCACGCGCGCGGGTAGCTTCGAGGCAGTGCTGCGCCTCTCGCTCGCCCAATTGGTCTTCCTGCCCGATCTAGGTGCCCATAGCGCCCTGTTCCTGGCCGTCGAAGCCATCAAGCGCGACGCCAAGGCCCGCCATCTTTCCGGCCTGATGAACGCGGTATTGCGCCGCGCCCAGGCCAATTCGGCCCGCTACGGCCTGATGGATGACGCCCTGCTGCTACCCGAACATTTTGCCACCGGCTGGACTGCGGCCTATAGCGCAGACGCCGTTGCCCAATTCGCCACAGCCCTGACCGAAGGCGCACCTCTCGACCTGACCTTGCGTGACAACGACCCGGAGCTGATCGAGGCGCTGGGTGCCGAGCCCCTGCTTGCCGACAGCGTCCGCCTCGAAACCCGCGACCGGGCCGTCGAGGCCCTACCGGGCTATGACGATGGCCGCTGGTGGGTGCAGGATGCCGCTTCGGCCATTCCCGCCCGCCTGATGGGGCTGGACGCAGGCCGCAGCGTGCTCGACCTTTGTGCCGCGCCCGGCGGCAAGACCGCCCAATTGATCAAGGCCGGCTATAAGGTCACCGCGCTCGACAGCGACGGCACGCGCCTTCAGCGCCTCAGGCAGAACATGGCGCGCCTTGGCTATACGCCGGGTGTAATCGAGGCCGATGCGGCCAATTACGACCCTACCAGCCCATTTGACGGCATTTTGCTCGATGCGCCCTGCTCGGCGACCGGAACCTTCCGCCGGCATCCCGAAGTGCTCTGGAACCGGTCGGCCCGCGATATTGCCGGTCGCGTGACCTTGCAACAGGCCCTGCTGACCAATGCCTTCCGTTGCCTGGCACCTGGCGGAACGCTGATCTACTGCGTCTGTTCGCTCGAGGTGGCCGAAGGCGAGCAGCAGGTCGCCTGGGCGCTCGACGCCCTGCCTGGCCTTGAACTCTGGCCAATCGCCCCCGGCGAGATGGCCGGACTCGAACAGGCGGTGTCTGCCGAGGGCTTGGTACGCACCCACCCCGCCATGTCGCCCGGAAACGGAAATGCGGGGATGGACGGGTTCTTCGTGGCGCGGTTCAGGCGAACACGCTAAGGGCTTTGGTAACAGGCGCCAGCCATGATTGGCCGGCGAGGCTTTTCGAGTGGGAATACCAATGGACAAGGCAATGGCCTTTTCCCCGAATCAGGGGGGAGGGACGCGGTGAACGGACGGCTGGTTCCGGCTGGGCGCAGATTGGCGCTCGGCCTGGCCGACAGCGTGGTCACCATGCCATTGCTGCGCTGGACATGGCGCGGCCAGACCGATCACGCCTATGCCGGCGACCTGCCCGACTTCCGCCCCGCCGACCGCGAAGCGGTGCGCGAAATGATGTCCGGGCGCTATCTGCTCGCCTCAAAGCTGTTCGAAACCGGCGGCGCCTCCCCCTTTTCGCTCGATGTCGAGCATCCCGATTGGTGGAACAATCTCCACAGTTTCTCGTGGCTCAGGCATTTCCGCGATTGCCGCGATCCGGGCGAAAAGCTCTTCGCCCGCACCTTGGTCCTGGACTGGATCGGCCGCGAAGGCCAGTTCGAGGCCGATAGCTGGACGCTGACGCTGACGGCCCAGCGCGTGCTCAACTGGTTGCGCCATCTGACCTTGGTGCTGGACGGCGCCACGCCCGAACAGACCCGCACTATCCAGCGCAGCCTTGGGACACAGGTGCAGAGCCTGCGCGTGCGTGGGCCGCTTGCTGCCGACCCGATCGAGGCGCTGTTTGCAGCTATTGGTCTGTTGGGAGCCGAATTGTGCAATCTGGACGATGTGCCTGATATCGACACCAATGTCGCCCGGCTCGATGCCCTGCTTGCCCAGCAACTCGATAGTGACGGGCTGCACCTGTCGCGCAATCCGCGCCAGCAACTGGCCTTGCTGGTCGAACTGGCGAGCCTGCGCCGTGCCGTGGGGCGCCATGGCAGCGCAGCCATGGCCGAACTGACCAACCGCGTCGACCGCATGCACGAGGCCCTCGACGCCCTGACGCTGTCGAGCGGCGAGCCGGTCTATTTCAACGGCTGCGGCCAGGTGCCGCACGACGTACTGGTGGCAGTGCAGGCCAATGGCCCTTCCGCCTCGCGCCGCTCGCGGCTGATCGGCGGCTATGGCATTGTGCGGGCCGGTGAAACCGTGGTGATCGCCGATAGCGGTTTGCGGCCGCCACCGGGTTTCGATGGCGAGGCCCATGACAGCGCCCTGGCATTCGAGTTTGCCCATGGCAGCGAACTGGTGGTCGGCAGTTGCGGCCCCGCCCCCTCCGATCTGCCCGAGAGCCGGGACCTGTTCCGCCAGACGGTAGCCCATTCTGCCCCCACCATCGATGCGGAAGGCCCCGAGCACAGGCAGCGCCGCACTGCCGCCCCGGCCATGTCCATCGACACCGTCGAGCACATGCTGACCCTGACCAGTGCCGGCTATGCCCAGCGCTATGGTGTTGAGATCGAGCGCCGGCTGACCCTGCTCTCGGGCGGCACCACGCTGGTGGGGCAGGACCGGATCGTGCCCGCAGGGGAGCCCCAGGGCCTGCTGTCCCTGCGCTTTCACCTGGCCCCTGGGGTCAAGGTGCGGCGCACCACTGGCGAGGGCATCGCCCGGCTGGTGCTGCCCAATGGCGTGACCTGGAGTTTCCTCTGGGAAGGAGCGCAGTTCCGCGAAGAGGACAGCGTACGCCAGTCGGCCTATCTGGGCTTTCATCGCACCCGGCAACTCGTGCTGGAAACCGATGTCACCAGCACCACGGAAGTCGCCTGGATCTTCACGCTCGAACAGCAATAGTGCGCAAATCCGGGCCCTATGGGCGCAAAGCGATTGGCCTTTTGCCCGTCTCGTGCTAGCGCAGCCGCGAAATCCTCCATTATTTTAAAAGCGCGGGACAGATCTCATGGGCAAGACGGTAAGTGTCGGTCGGGCACTGCTTTCGGTATTCGACAAATCCGGCATGGCCGATTTCGCCCGGGGATTGTCCGAGGCCGGGGTTGAACTGGTCTCGACTGGCGGCACCCATCGCCTGATCAGCGAGTCCGGCCTGCCGGTGCGCGATATTTCCGACCTGACCGGCTTTCCCGAAATGATGGATGGCCGCGTCAAGACCTTGCATCCCAAGGTGCATGGCGGTCTGCTTTCGGTACGCGACAACCCCGAACACCAGACTTCGATGGACACGCACGAGATCGGCCCGATCGATCTTGTCGCGGTCAATCTCTACCCCTTCGAGAAGACCGTCGCCTCCGGCGCCTCCTACGACGAAATCATCGAGAATATCGACATTGGCGGCCCGGCCATGGTCCGCTCGGCTGCCAAGAACCATGCCTTTGTCACCGTCGTGGTTGATCCGGGCGACTACCCGGCCATTCTTGAGGCCATCCGCAATGGCGGCATTCCCTTCGATATGCGCCAGCGCCTCGCCGCCAAGGCCTATGCCCGCACCGCCGCCTATGACAGCGCCATTTCGAGCTGGTTCGCCCGCGAAATCAACTTTGCCGATGTCAATTACCGCAGCTTTGCCGGTACCTTGAGCGAAGTCATGCGCTATGGCGAAAACCCGCATCAATGGGCCGCCTTCTACAAGACCGGCGAAAACCGTCCGGGCGTGGCCACAGCCACCCAGGTGCAGGGCAAGACCCTGAGCTACAACAACATCAACGACACGGACGCCGCCTTCGAACTGGTCTCGGAGTTCGATCCCGCCCAGACCGCCGCGGTCGCCATCATCAAGCACGCCAATCCCTGTGGCGTGGCCGTCGCCGATGATCTCAAGACCGCCTATGTGAAAGCACTGCGCACCGATCCCGTTTCGGCCTTTGGCGGCATTGTGGCGACAAACCGGGAGATCGATGCGGAAACCGCTACAGAGATCGTAAAAGTCTTCACTGAAGTGATCGTTGCCCCGTCCGCCACGCCCGAAGCAAAGGACATCATCGCCGCCAAGAAGAACCTGCGCCTGTTGCTAACCGGCGGCGTCGCAGATCCCAAGGCAGACGGCCTGACAGTCAAGTCAGTCGCCGGGGGACTCCTGGTGCAGGGCCGCGACAATGCCAATGTCGATGATTGTGAGTTGAAGGTCGTCACCAGACGCCAGCCGACCGAACAGGAACTGGTGGATCTGAAGCTGGCCGCCAAGGTGGCAAAGCACGTCAAGTCCAATGCCATCATCTACGTCAAGGACGGCGCCACCGCCGGCATCGGCGCTGGCCAGATGAGCCGCGTGGATTCGGCCCGTGTGGCCCATCGCAAATCCATAGACGCGGCCGAGGCAGCCGGCATCGACGGGGCTCTGACCCAGGGTTCGGTCGTGGCCTCCGACGCCTTCTTCCCCTTTGCCGATGGCCTTGAAGCACTGGTAGCCGCAGGCGCCACCGCCGTCATCCAGCCCGGCGGCTCGATGCGCGACGATGAGGTGATTGCCGCTGCCGACGCCGCCGGCATCGCCATGGTGATGACCGGCATGCGCCATTTCCGGCACTAGGTCCGTTTACGTATCCGTAGGATTACCAAGAATTAATTCCTGCCGCGCCGGCAGGTAAGAGGTTCTTGAGATCAATGTGACAGTTTGCTTCCGTCGCGCGGCACCAGACGCGGCGGAAGAGGCATGCCGATGCGGCTAAACATTCCCACCGACCTTGCTGGCCTGCTCCAGACCGGACTGCTGCGCTCGGTCGGCTCGCTGGGCATTAAGGTGGCGACGGCCGGCCTGACCTACCTGACCTATGTGGTGCTGTCCCGCACCCAGACCAATGACGAATACGGCCATTTCGCTTTTGGCCTGGCCCTGGCAACGATGCTGGCTATCGTGGCGGGAGCCGGCCAGCCGCTGGCCGTCCTGCGGCTCTGGGCCGAGCAACGCAGCAAGGGCGACGATACCGGCGCCCAGTCTGTCATCGCGGCCGGGTCGACCATCACCATTTACGCCAGCATTGCCATGGCGGTCCTGCTTTGCCTGGTGGCGCTGGTCTATCGGCCATTTGCCGGGCCGAACGAAACGCTCAACCATATCTTTGGTGCTGCTATCCTGATCCTGCCGCTGGCACTATCCGAGTACAACTCCTCGGCCCTGCGCGCCCAGGGGTCGTTGTGGACGGCATTGCTGCCGCGCGACATCTTCTGGCGCCTGGCCCTGCCCACGCTCGTGCTGGCGCTGTTTGCGCTCGGCATGGTGCTCAGCGGCCCTGATGCCCTGGTCCTGGCCGCAGCCCTGCTGCTGGGCATGCTGGCATTGCAGATGTTGCTGGCGACCCGCCGTGGCTACACCATCATGCCGGCCCGAGCGCCCGTACCGGGCCATTGGAACCGCTGGGGCAGGCTCAGCCGGTGGTTGCTGCTGGGCGCCCTGATCGAGACCGCTGCCCTGAATGCCGATGTGATCCTGGTTGGTCTCATGCTCGACCTTGAAAGCTCGGGCCTGTACTTCAATGCCTTCCGCACCGCCGGCTTGATGACACTGTTCACATTCGCCATCGAGTTGGTGATTGCCCCCATGGTGGCCGAGCATTTCCATGCTGGGAACATGCGTAAGGCCCAGGCCATAACGGCATTGTGTTCCTGGGCCGGATTTGTCTTTTCGCTGGTCATCTTCCTCGGGTTTGGCCTGTTCGGCACCGAGATCCTGTCCCTGTTCGGCGCCAGCTATGCCGAGGGCTGGCTGATCCTGATGCTGCTGTCTTTTGGCCTGCTGTTCGACGCCATTACCGGCCCTTCCAAGATCGTGATGATGATGACCGGCCATGAGCGGCCCTATGTCGCCATTTTCGGTGCCATCATGGGTGTTGGCCTGCTGGTGCAGATCCTGGTGATTCCGTTCTGGGGCCTGATTGGCGCCGCCGCGGTCAATATGGCCGCCCGCATCTGCGCCCAGATCGGTATTGCCCTGTGGTGCCGCTTCCGGATCGGGTTGGACACCAGCCTGCTCGGCGTCCTCTGGCTGCGTAAAGGTCAGGACGCGGCCCGGGCCTGATGCCCCGGAGGCAAGCGTACCCGCGAGTACGGTTCTGCTTGACCCCTGCCCCGGCTTGGGCTTAGAACCACTCCAATCTTTCATTCCTGCCCCGGAACCTACGGATATGACCAAGGCCCGCACGCTCTACGACAAGATCTGGGACGACCATCTGGTCCAGAACAATCAGGACGGCACCAGCCTGCTCTATATCGACCGGCATCTGGTGCACGAAGTGACCAGCCCGCAGGCCTTTGAGGGCTTGCGGATGAACAACCGAAAGGTGCGCCATCCCGAGCGGACCCTGGCCGTGGTCGACCACAATGTGCCCACCACCGACCGCTCGCTGCCCAATCCCGATCCGGAAAGCGCCGTGCAGATCGCCGCACTGGCCGAGAACACCAAGCACTTCGGCATCGAGTATTACGATCCGTTCGATAATCGCCAGGGCATCGTACATATCGTTGGCCCGGAACAGGGCTTCACCCTGCCCGGCATGACCATTGTGTGTGGCGACTCGCACACCTCGACCCACGGTGCTTTTGGCGCTCTGGCCCATGGTATCGGCACCTCAGAAGTCGAACATGTGCTGGCCACCCAGACACTGATCCAGCAAAAGGCCAAGAACATGCTGGTGCGCGTCGACGGGCAATTGCCCCCGGGCGTCACCGCAAAGGATATTATCCTGGCCATTATCGGCGAGATCGGCACGGCCGGCGGCACCGGCCATGTGATCGAATTTGCCGGCGAAGCCATCCACTCGCTCTCAATGGAAGGCCGCATGACGGTCTGCAACATGACCATTGAGGGTGGCGCCCGCGCCGGCCTGATCGCGCCTGATGAAAAGACCTTTGCCTATGTCAAGGATCGCCCGCGCGCCCCGACCGGCAAGGCCTGGGATATGGCGCTGGACTACTGGAAGACGCTGCATACCGACGAAGGCGCCCATTACGACAAGGTCGTGGTGCTTGATGCCGCCAACCTGCCCCCGATCGTGTCTTGGGGCTCCTCGCCCGAAGACGTGATCTCGGTGCAGGGTGCCGTGCCCAACCCGGATGACATTGCCGATGAGAACAAGCGCGCCTCCAAGTGGCGAGCGCTGGACTATATGGGACTAAAGCCCGGCACGCCCATTACCGACATCAAGCTCGACCGGGTCTTTATCGGCTCTTGCACCAATGGCCGCATCGAAGACTTGCGCGCTGCCGCCGCCGTTATTGGCGATCGCAAGGTGGCCGGCCACGTCTCGGCCATGGTCGTGCCCGGCTCGGGCCTGGTGAAGGCCCAGGCTGAGGCTGAAGGCCTCGATGTGGTCTTCAAGAATGCCGGTTTCGAATGGCGAGAACCGGGCTGCTCGATGTGCCTGGCGATGAACCCGGACAAGCTGGCGCCGGGCGAACGCTGCGCCTCGACCTCTAACCGCAATTTCGAGGGTCGACAGGGCTTTAAGGGCCGCACCCATCTGGTGTCCCCCGCCATGGCCGCGGCAGCAGCCATTGCCGGCCACTTCGTCGACATCCGCGAGTGGCGCTAAGCAAGACCGACTGGTCGGGGCTCTATGCCCCGACACTGGACGATATCGAGGCTCTGGCGAGCGCCGCCCTGGCTGGGCTGCCGGAGCCTTTTGCCTCTCTTGCCGCGGACGTTACCTGCGCGGTTGCCGAATATGCCGAAGACGAGATCCTGCAAGGCTTCGGAATGGAAAGCCCCTTCGAGCTGATGGGACTGTTTTCCGGTGTCGGCCTGACCGAAGACGGTGCCACACCGCAAACTGGTCAGATGCCCAATACAGTCTATCTCTACCGCCGGGCCATCCTCGATTATTGGGCCGAAAACGACGACAACACGCTGGGCGAAATCGTCACCCACGTGCTGATCCACGAACTGGGTCACCACTTCGGCTTTTCCGACGAGGACATGGAAGCTCTGGAAGCGGAGGCCGAGAAGGCCGGCATTCCAGCCTTTTCCAAGGACTAGTCGCGCTCCACAAAGCTGAATTCGGCCTCATTGCCGCCGGACGGGTCATCCGAGACCATCAGGGCCAGATTGCCGTTCTCGAGTGCGGTGAACCATTCTTCCCAGCTCACCAGTTCGAAACCGCCGATCCGGTCCGGCCCTTCATTGCCGAGCGAGTTGAGGCTGGCCTGCCCGAACGACAATTGCAGCACCGTACGGGTCTTGCTGCCATCGGGCACATCCATCAGCACCGGATTGCCGCCACGGGCAATGACCCATTCACGGATGGCCTCTCGGTCGGTGAGCATTTTGGACATTGCAACCTCCTTGTCTGGTCTGCTTGAGAAAGCATCATTTGCGTGCAAGGTTCCTTGATCTGAAACAAGGCAGGCAAAAGATGCGAAATTTCCGTACGCGCCGCTTTGCGGCCCTGCTGCTGGCGGCAGTGCTGATGCCCATCGCAGGCACGCTGGCCTGCCAGGTGCCCGATGCCGCCCCGATTACGCCATTCGACGGGGACCGCATGACCGGCTTTGAGGCGGCCCGCTTCCGTGGCCTTGCCGAAGCCCTGCTCTCCGACAACGCTGCCGAACGGGCTCTTGTCTCAGCGCTCTTTGCCCCCGGCGAGACCCCGATCTCGCAGATGCCGGATGGGAGCTATCGCTGCCGCACCATCAAGCTGGGCGGCCTGCTGCCCCTCACAGCCTATACCCAATTTGCCTGCACCGTTTCAAATGACGGCACCCGCATCGAAAAGCTGACCGGGTCGCAGCGTTTCAACGGCGACCTCCTGCCCAGCGATGGCGGGGGCCTGTTCTATTGGGGGGCGCTGCATTATGGCGATGAAACCCCGATGGATTATGACGCCGACCCCGAACGCAGTCAGGTCGGCTGTCTCTACAAGGTTGCCGGCAAGCCCGTGCGATATCGCCTGGAACTGCCCTTTCCGCGCTTTGAATCGACACACGACGTAATCGAACTGGTGCCGACGCGCTGACAAGCCCTTGCGCCTTCTGGTGGCGCTGCTATGGAGCCATACAAACAAGAAGAGAAGGCCGATGGCAGACACTTCATCCCGCATTCTGATGGGCACGATCGGCGCCGCGCACGGCATCAAGGGCGAGGTACGCATTGCCTCCCACACCCAGGAGCCTGAGGCTATAGCCGATTATGGTCCGCTTCAAACCAACCGGCCGGGGCTGGTCATCACCATTGAATCGGCGCGGCTGCAAAAGACCGTGCTGATCGCCCGCATCAAGGGCGTGCGCGACCGCAATGCAGCCGAATTGCTCAATGGCGTCGAGTTGTATGTCGAGCGCAGCCGCCTCCCGGAAATTGAAGATGAAGACGATTTCTACCACGCCGATCTAATCGGGCTCGATGCGCGTCTCGACAATGGCGTGTCCATCGGAGCGGTCAGCGCCATCTATGATCACGGCGCCGGGGACATCCTGGAGGTGCGGGATGAACGCTCGGGCGACACATTCCTTTATCCTTTCACCAAGGCCGTTGTGCCCCTCGTCCGTATTGCCGATGGCTATCTGGTGATCGCCCCGCCGCTCGACGCCGAGCCTGGCGAGGAAGAGCCCGATTGATGTTCTCCGCCCATATCATCAGTCTTTTCCCCGAGCTGTTCCCCGGGCCGCTGGGTGCGTCCGTGCTGGGGCGCGGGCTCAATGACGGCTTGTGGGCCTTGCAGGCGACGCAGTTGCGCGACTTTGCCACCGACCGGCATCGCACCGTGGACGACACACCGTCGGGCGGTGGCGCCGGCATGGTGCTCAAGCCCGACATTCTGGCAAAGGCCATCGATACCATCGCACCGGACGGTGACCCGCGCCCACGCATCCTGATGTCGCCGCGCGGCACCCCGCTGACCCAGGCCCGCGCCCACGAGCTGGCCAGCGGACCCGGCGTAGTCATTGTCTGCGGTCGCTTTGAAGGCGTGGACCAGCGCGTCATCGAGGCCCGCCAGCTCGAGGAAATCTCCATTGGCGACTATGTGCTGGCCGGCGGGGAAGTGGCCGCCATGGTGCTGCTTGAAGCCGTCGTGCGGCTTATTCCCGGCGTGCTTGGCGCGCTGGACAGCCGCGACGAGGAAAGCTTTGAAAACGGCCTGCTCGAATATCCGCAATATACGCGGCCACAAAGCTTCGAAGGGCGGGAAATCCCCGCAGTGCTGACCTCTGGCGACCATGGAAAAATCGCCCAATGGCGGCATGAGCAATCCCTGGCGCTGACCGGGGCGCGCAGGCCGGACCTGCTGCCCGCCAAAACGCGCTGAAACCGGCATAGGCACTGGACTCCTGTCCCATTTTCCCCTATGAGCCGCCCATTCGTGTGCCAGGCGTATCGGACCGGCACGCAGCAAGACCAAGAAGACTGCCCTTCCGTTACCAACCAAGACCGGGCGACGGGGCCGAACAGGCCCAAAAAGAGTCGTCCCTATGAAAAGATCAGAACGGATCGAAAAATGAACATTATCGAACAGATCGAGGCCGAACAGGTCGCGGCACTCGCCACCCAGCGCGAACATCCCGAATTCACCCATGGCGATACCGTCAAGGTGTGGGTCAAGATCCGCGAAGGCGACAAGGAACGCCTGCAGGCCTATGAAGGCGTCGTGATTGCCCGCTCCGGCGGCGGCATCATGGAAAGCTTCACCGTCCGCAAAATCTCCTATGGCGAAGGCGTGGAACGCGTGTTCCCGATCTACTCGCCCAATATCGCTTCGATCGAAGTGATCAAGCGCGGTAAGGTCCGTCGCGCCAAGCTGTACTACCTGCGTGATCGTCGCGGTAAGTCGGCCCGTATTTTCGAATCGACCAATTCGCGCACCAAGAAGATCCAGGACGCCGAGCGCACTGCCGCCCAGGCTGCCAAGGAAGCCCGCGAAGCCGAGAAGATTGCTGCTGCCGAGGCCTTCGCCGCTGAACAGGCTGCCAAGGACGCTGAAGCGGCCGCTGCTGCTGCCGCCGCCGAACAGGCTGCTTCCGCTGAAGGCGAAGAAGCCAAGAGCGAATAAAAGCGTCAGCGCTTTGAGAATTGGAAAGCCCGGTCATTGTGCCGGGCTTTTTGTTTGGATGCCGTTCTGAACGCAAAGCGATTCACGTGAAACGCTGCTGACAGATCCTGTCGTGCCAGCGCCATTTCCGGCTTTACCCTCAACCCCACCTTGGCGATAACAGGGCACACCTGCCAATGCCCGATTCTCCGGACGCCCAATGACCCATTCCGTCGTCACCTGGAACATCAACTCCGTGCGCCTGCGCCTGCCCATGGTGCTTGATTTCCTGGCACAGTATCAGCCCGACGTGCTGATGCTGCAGGAGATCAAATGCACCAATGACCAGTTCCCACGGAACGCTTTTATCGCGGCCGGCTATCCGCACATGGCCGTGCATGGCCAGAAGGGTTATCACGGCGTCGCCATCGTCTCGAAATTTCCGCTGACCGAGATTTCCAGCCGCGTCTTCTGCGAAATCGAGGAATCGCGCCATATTTCAGCACTGGTGGATCTGGGGCACGGCCCCTTTACCCTCCACAATTTCTACATCCCCGCCGGCGGCGACGAGCCCGATCCCGAGATCAACCCCAAGTTCAAGCACAAGCTGGGGTTCCTCGACGAACTCAAGACCTGGTTCGCCGAGCCCGTATTCCAGCGCGGCCATCTGATCGCCGGCGACTTCAACATTGCCCCGCATGAGAATGATGTCTGGAGCCACAAGCAGCTCTTGAAGGTGGTTAGCCATACTCCTGTTGAAACCGAGGCGCTCGATGCCATTCTCAATGGTGGCCACGGCTGGACTGACCTGGTGCGCAAGCATGTGCCCCATGACACCAAGATCTATTCCTGGTGGAGCTATCGCGGCAAGGATTGGGAAGCCTCGGACCGCGGCCGGCGGCTCGACCATATCTGGTCCACCGCCGATGTGGCCGAGCGCTCTGTGGCCGCCGAGATCATCAAGCCGGCCCGCGGCTGGACCGACAAGCCATCCGACCACGTGCCGGTGATTGCGCGTTTCGCCCGGCCCTGACGTTTAATCCAGCCAGTCATCGTCGGAGTTGAGGAAATGGGCTTCCCACTCGCTTTCCGGCACAAGCGCCCCCACGGCATAGGCGAACTCGGAAATACTGCGGATATCGGGGGTCACCGCGCAGCGATAGCGAATGCGATGCCACTGGCCGGCGGCCCGATAGGCGCCGCCATTGGCCTCCAGTGACAGACCGGTCACCGCAATACCCTCAAAGGCATAACCCACCAAGGCATCGGGATTGTCGGCCACACCATGGGTCCGCAATTGCTCGAGCGCCTCGATATTGCACAATTGGATGACTTGCTCCCGGCTGGCGAGTAGCGGAAAGTTCTGCTGCACTTCGCGGTGGGACGGATCGTTGAGGATGCCTGCGGCAAAAAACTCGGTCGCCGCCACCATGCCATCCGCTGCCGCCACGGCCTCTGGCGCCATCTGCACTGACGGTGCGGGTTCAGGGGGCGGCAATCGGGGCAGTGCTGCAGGAGCCGGGGCCATCAGCATGGCATAGTCGGCCTCGGACAGCAGCTCGACCGCAATACTGCCAGCCTCGGTGGGCGCAAAGGGCTCGGGGATAGCCAGCAGAGCCAGCACAAGAGCAAACAACAGATGCAAGCCGACGGAAGCCGCCAGCGCAGCCGAACTGCGCCCTGAGCCTGCCCACGCTGTTCTGTCCCGCTCCACCAGCGTGACTTGAACAGGATTTGCGGCAGTTTTGCGGTGGGCCCTAACCGCCCTTCATCTTGCCCTTCAGCGGCTCAAGCGCATGCATATAGCGCCCCAGCTCCTGCTCGATGCGCTGGGCCGCGCGCCCGGCCAAATCCGGGCTCTGCCGCGCCAGCTTGAGAAATGCCGTCCGGGGCACGAACAGCAATTCGCAATCGGTGACGGCAGTGAAAGTGACAGGGCGGGGTTTTTCCAGAATCAGCGAGGTGGGCGAAATGACGCTGCCCGGTTCTGAGAGCGCGTAGGGCTTGCCGGCCTCGGCGCCTTCATGCCTGGCTTTGACGGTCCCTTCGATCAGCACATAGGCGCCGCTGGGCACATCGCCGGCCTTGTAGATGACCGCATCGGCATCGAAATGCTTGCGGTCGCCCGCAAAGCCGAGCATGCGCAATTGCTCATCGTCGCAAATGTCGAAGAAATCGGCCCGGGCCAAGACCCCGGCCGCGTCATCCATTCTCATAGGCCCCAGACCCAACGCGCCAAATTGCATCGCCCGCTGGCTGCGGGCGACTGTTCCGGCTCAAGCTATAGTCTGGTTCGGGCAGGAAATGAAAGGCTTTGCGCCGCTCAGGGGACGAGACGGTAGCCCCCATCCTCGGTCACCAGAAGCCGCGCATTGGAGGGGTCGCGCTCGATCTTCTGCCTCAGGCGATAGATATGGGTTTCCAGCGTGTGCGTGGTGACCCGGTTATTATAGCCCCAGACTTCCTTGAGCAGCACATCTCGCGTGATGGTCTTTGGACCCTGGCGATAGAGATACTTCAAAATGGAAGTCTCCTTGTCGGTCAGGCGCACCTTGATGCCTTCATTGGTCTCGAGCACCTTGGCCGCCGGCTGGAAGCTGTATTGCCCGATGGTGAAGACCGCATCCTCGCTCTGATCGCGCTGGCGCAAGGCCGCATTGATCCGCGCCAGCAAGACCGGATAGCGGAACGGCTTGGTCAGATAGTCATTGGCCCCGGCTTCGAGCCCCTTGATCTCATCCGCATCGGTGTCGTGACCGGTCAGCATCAGCACGGGGCTCTTATAGCCCTCCTGGCGCATCAGACGGACGGCCTCACGTCCATCCATATCGGGAAGGCCGACATCGAGAATGGTCAATTCAACATTGTGTTCGCGCACCGCCTTGAGCGCGTCATTGGCGGTTCCGGCCTGGAGAATATCAAAATCAGGCTCGCCCTTGAGTTGTTCAACCAAGGTCTGGCGCAGGTCCGCGTCGTCATCTACGACAAGGATGCGTCGCTTGTTCATTGTTTTCTCCGGTCTTTTCCGTGCCTGGCCGACCAAGGCCACACTATTGCGACCCGTTTTTGGCCAGCCAATCACATCGGCGTTATTTCACCGGGAGCAACGCGGTAGCCGGACGAAAAGTTGCAGGCGGAGCTGTCAGCGCTGCCGGGGAAGGCGATCAAGGCAATCCGCCAAATTGAGGCGAGAAAGTCCCAGGGATTGGCTCAAGCCATCAATCATCGTGCCCAGCCACGGCTTTGGCGGCAAATAGCGGTCGACAAGAACCTTTGCACTGCTTGATCGAAGCTGAAGCGCCACCCCCCTGGACACACCAAGATCGAAGACGGCCAGGGCATCGGCCAACTTCAGGCCGTCCGCCAGCGCCGTTTCTGCCACAATGCCAGAGCGATGATCGTGCGCGGCAATGGCCGCAAGAGCATCCGGTGGCAATCGGCCTTGGAGCCACTGCGCAGCAGTCGGTCCGTGCAAAGACGGCGTATCCGCCGTGACCACAATATCCAGATCGTGACAATAACCGGTGACCTGCCACAACAAGGCATCCTGTCGGACCAAATCGGCGAGCAAGGCCATCAGATCACCGACAAAGATGCTGTGGTCGGCAACGGCACTTCCCGCCAGATGAACATCGACCAGTTTCAATGCCTGAGCGCGGCTCAGCATGCTCAGCGCTTGCCGAACAGCGCCGACCCCACGCGCACATGGGTGGCGCCCATGGCAATGGCTGTTTCAAAGTCGCCACTCATGCCCATGGAGAGCTGCTCAACCCCCGCCGCACGGCCCAATGTGGCCAGATGTGCGAAATAGGGGCCGGCCGGCTGGCCGTCGGGTGGGATGCACATCAGCCCGGCAATAGTAAGCCCATGCACCTCTCGGCAATGGCGCGCGAACGCCACTGCCTGATCGACCGGCACACCGGCCTTCTGCTCTTCACCGCCGATATTGACCTGCACGAAACACGGCAGATGCCGGTCCGCTCGGGCCATTTCCGCAGCCAGGGCCGCCGCGATCTTCTCACGGTCCACCGTTTCGATGACATCGAACAGCGCCACCGCCTCGCGCGCCTTGTTCGACTGCAGCGGCCCGATCAGATGCAGGCTGAGATCGGGATATTTCTGGCGCAGACCGGGCCATTTATCCTTGGCTTCCTGCACACGGTTCTCACCGAACACATGCTGACCCGCCGCGACATAAGGCTCGATGACGTCGGCCGGAAAGGTTTTGGAAACGGCAACCAGTTCCACCGCCTCGGGTGGCGCGCCGAAGCGGCGGCGGGCCTTTTCCATGCGCGTGCGGATAAACTCCAGGCGCGCTGCGGCGCTTTCGGCGCTATTGGCCATGTCCGGCCCCCGTTTCTGTTGACCTTGGCAGGGATTTCTGGTGATGGTCCGGGTAGCCAAAAACCCTCAAAAACGCAAGCTGTGCCGCCATTTGCGGCGGGCCAGGCGTGAAATCTTGCAAGGACGACCATCACGTGAGCGGCGAACGCTACAATCCGCGCGAAAGCGAACCGAAATGGCAGAAGGTCTGGGACGAGAACAAGAGTTTCGTCACCGCAAATGATGATCCGCGCGATCCCTATTACGTCCTTGAGATGTTCCCCTACCCTTCGGGCCGCATCCATATGGGCCATGTGCGCAATTACGCGATGGGCGATGTGGTGGCGCGCTACCACCGTGCCCGCGGCAAGAATGTGCTGCACCCCATGGGCTGGGACGCGTTCGGCCTGCCCGCGGAAAACGCCGCCATAGAGCGCAAGACCCATCCCGGCGCCTGGACCTATCAGAACATCGAGGCGATGAAGGCCCAGCTCAAGTCGATGGGCCTGTCGATCGACTGGACGCGCGAAATCGCCACCTGCTCGCCCGACTATTACAAGCACCAGCAGGCCATGTTCATCGACATGCTCGAAGCGGGCCTGGTCACCCGCAAAAGCTCCAAGGTCAATTGGGACCCGGTGGACATGACCGTGCTCGCCAATGAACAGGTGATCGACGGCAAGGGCTGGCGCTCTGGTGCGGTGGTCGAGCAGCGCGAGCTGACCCAATGGTTCTTCAGGATCTCGGACTTTGCCGAGGAGCTGCTCGAAGCCCTGGATGGGCTAACCGACTGGCCTGAAAAGGTGCGCGTCATGCAGCGCAACTGGATCGGCAAGTCCGAGGGCCTGCGGCTGCTGTTCGAGTTGGAGGCCAGCGACAGGACCGATGCCAAAAGCATCGACGTTTTCACCACGCGACCGGACACGATTTTCGGCGCCTCCTTTATCGCGCTCTCGCCCGACCATCCGCTGACGACCCAGTTGGCAGCTAGCAATCCGGCGCTAACCGAGTTCATCGCCGAGTTCCACCGCCAGGGCACCGCCACCGAAACGCTGGAAAAGGCCGAGAAAAAAGGCGTTTTCACCGGCCTGCGCGTCAAACATCCGGTGATCGAGAGCCAGTCCCTGCCCGTCTATGTCGCCAATTTCGTGCTGATGGACTATGGTACCGGCGCCGTATTCGGCTGCCCGGCGCATGACCAGCGCGATCTCGACTTTGCCCGCAAATACGACCTGCCGGTCACCCCGGTGGTCCTGCCGCCAGGCGCCGATCCGGCCAGCTTTACGATTGGCAACGAAGCCTATGTGGACACTGGCAACATCTTTAACTCTGACTTCCTCGATGGCCTGTCCATCGACGAAGCCAAGGCACGGATCGCCGAGCATTTCGCGGCCCGCACGGTCGATGGCAAACCGCAGGGCAAGGTCGAGGTCAACTACCGGCTGCGCGACTGGGGCATTTCGCGCCAGCGCTATTGGGGCTGTCCGATCCCGGTGATCCATTGCGAAGTCTGCGGCACCATCCCTGTGCCCAAGAAGGACCTGCCGGTGGTGCTGCCCGAGGACGTGACCTTCGACAAGCCCGGCAACGCGCTGGACCATCACCCGACCTGGAAACATACACACTGTCCGCAATGTGGTGCTGCCGCACGCCGCGAAACCGATACCATGGACACTTTCGTGGATTCGTCCTGGTATTTCGCCCGGTTCACCGCACCCCATGCCGATACACCCACTATTCCCGAGGTCGCCAATCACTGGCTGCCGGTGGACCAGTATATCGGTGGCATCGAGCACGCGATCCTGCACCTGCTCTATTCGCGCTTCTTCACCCGCGCCATGAAGGCGACCGGCCATGTGGGCTTGAGCGAGCCGTTCAAGGGAATGTTCACCCAAGGCATGGTGACCCACGAGACCTATAAGGGCGACAAGGGCGAATGGGTGCCCCCCACTGACATCATCATCGAGACCGACGGCGACACCCGCACCGCCCGGCACGCCCAGACCGGCGCGCCGATTGCCATCGGTTCGGTCGAAAAGATGAGCAAATCCAAAAAGAACGTGGTGGATCCCGACGAGATCGTGCGCAGCTATGGCGCGGATACTGCCCGTTGGTTCATGCTCTCGGACTCCCCGCCCGAGCGCGACGTGCAATGGACCGAATCCGGCGTTGAAGGCGCCAGCCGCTTCCAGCAGCGCATCTGGCGCCTGGTGCATGACACGGTCGAATTGTCCGAACAATCTTCTGTAACTGTTTCAACCGATAGCACTGATATCCTGGCCCTGCGCAAGACTATCCATCGCACCGTCGCCGGCGTTGCACAGGACATCGAGGCGCTCGGCTTCAACCGCGCCGTCGCCCGCATCTATGAACTGACCAATGCGCTGGTAAAGGCCAAGGAGAGCAAGGCGGCAGCCGATCTCGCCCCGACCTTGCGCGACGGCGTCGAGAAACTGGTGCAACTTATCAATCTGATGATGCCGCATCTGGCCGAAAGCTGCTGGGAAGTGCTGGGAAAACAAGGACTTGTCGCCGACTCCCGGTGGCCCGAGGTCGATCCGGCCATGCTGGTCGACGATGAGGTGACCCTGCCCATCCAGATCAATGGCAAGCGCCGCAGCGAGGTTACCGTCGCCAAGGACATGCCTGCGGCTGAAGTCGAGGCCATGGTGCTGGCCCTTGAGATCGTCCAGAAGGCCCTGGACGGCAAGGCGCCAAAGAAGGTGGTGGTGGTGCCCAACCGCATCGTCAACATCGTCGTCTAGATGACAGCCCTCAAGGCCCATGAAGTGGCGCGCTACCTGGCGCGCCCCGATCTCAGCGAGGGGATTTTCCTCGCCTATGGGCCGGATGGCGGCCTGGTACGCGAGACCGCACAGCGCCTGATTCGCCATTTGAGCGGAGACGATCCGGCATCGGCGAATGTCACGATCTTTGACGGACCGGAACTGGCCTCCGATCCGTCTCAACTGGTGCTGGAGGCCCGCTCAGTCTCCCTGTTCGGCGGCAAGCGCATCATTCGTGTGCGCAATGCCACCAAGGCGCTGGTCATGCCACTCACCGAGCTGCGGGACGACCCGGGCGGCACGGCCATCGTGCTCGAGGCAGACAATCTGACCCCACGCGATGCACTGCGCTCGCTGGTCGAGGCGGCCAAGCTCGGCCGCGCCCTGCCCTGCTACCCGGATTCAGACGAAACCCTGATGGCGCTGATGCGCGAAACCTTCAATCAGGCCGGCATCAGGACCGATAGCGATGTCGTGCCCACATTGCGCGAAATTCTCGGCAATGACCGGGAAGTAACGCGTCGCGAGCTGGAGAAACTCACGCTCTACGCTGCGGCGAGCAAGGTGTTGACGCGCGAAGATGTGCTGTTGCTCTGTGCCGACAATGGCGCTCTTGCCATCGACGCCATCCTCGATGCCACTGGCGGTGGGCATGCAGAAAGGCTTGAACTGGCCCTGAATCGAGCGCTGGCGGCCAATGTCAATCCGCAGCAGTTGTTGGCCATGCTGACGAATCACTTCGCCAACCTCCGCCGCTGGCGTACCGAAGTCGATAGCGGCAAGACCGCCCGGGCCGTTCTTGACGGTCAGCGGCCCAAGCCGCACTTCTCACGCATGGGCGCCCTGGAGCAGCAGCTACGCCTGTGGACGGACCCAGCCCTCTCCCAGGCCGTGGAACGGCTGCTGCAAGGGGTATCGGATTCGCGCCGCAAGCCGACGCTGGCCGATGCAATACTGCGCCGTACCACGCTAGCCCTCTGCATGATGGCCGCCACGCACTAGGCGCCAACGACCTGCTCTTGGCACGAAGAAGACCGCCCCAAAAGAGGCGGTTTCACGTGGAACAACTTTGTTTTCAAGAAGTTAGTTGGTGCGACCGGTCAGGCGCAGGCAGATGTCGTCAAGCTGCTCCAGCGTCTTGTAGCGGATCTCGACCTTACCCCCGCGCTCGGAATGATTGAGCGCGACGCTGAGGCCAAGCGCGTCGGCCAGGCGTCGCTCCAGTGCCAGCGTATCCGCGTCACGCTGCGCCGGCGTAACTGCAGGCTTCCGCTTGGGCAGGTCACGCTGCTGGCTGAGCGCTTCCGCCTCTCGCACCGAAAGCCCTTTGTCAACGATCTGGCGGGCCAACGCGGCCGGGTCCTCAGCCGTAATCAACGTCCTGGCGTGCCCGGCGGTCAAGGTGCCGCTCGACACCATGCCGCGTACATCCTCGGGTAGCTTGAGCAGCCGCAACGTATTGGCGACATGCGAACGCGACTTGCCGATCACCTGCGCCAGGTCCTGCTGCGTGTACTCAAACTGCTCGATCAACTGCCCGTAGCCCAACGCTTCTTCGAGCGGATTGAGGTCGGCACGCTGCACGTTTTCGATGATCGCGAGCTCAAGCGCTTCCTTGTCATCGACCTCGCGGACAATAACCGGTACATCATGCAAGCCGGCCTTCTGCGCCGCCCGCCAGCGCCGCTCCCCGGCGATCAACTCGAAAATATTCGGATCATCCGTCGGCCGCACGAGGAGCGGCGACATCACACCCTTCTCGCGGATCGAGTTGGTCAGCTCTTCAAGCTGTTCAGCGTCAAAGCTGCGGCGCGGATTGGACCGATTGGCGATAATGAAATCAACGGGGAGGCGCTTGCTGCCACCGGACGACTCGGTCACCCGTGCGCCCTCAATGGCCGCCATATCACCAATCAGCGCGGCAAGGCCCCGGCCCAGTCGGGTTGGTTTGTCGGTCATGTTGAGCTCCTAGGCAGCATTCAACCGTCGCTCACGACGGATTACTTCGGTGGCAAGGCGAAGATAGGCCTGGCTTCCCGCACATTTGAGATCATAAAGCAGCGCCGGCTTACCATAGGACGGTGCCTCGCTGAGCCGCACATTGCGCGGAATCACCGTCTCATAGACCAGCTCACCCATTTCGCTGCGCACATCGTTCAGCACCTGCTCGGACAGGTTGTTGCGCTTATCAAACATGGTCATCACCACGCCCTGGATCGACAGGCGCGGATTGAGCGTTGAGCGGATCTGCTCGATGGTCTGCAGCAACTGGCTCAACCCTTCAAGCGCGAAGAACTCGCATTGCAGCGGCACCAGCACTGCGTCGGCCGCGACCAGCGAATTGACGGTCAGCAGATTCAACGAGGGCGGACAATCGATCAGAATATAGCTGATGGACTGGTCGTTGATCCGCAGTTCATCCAGATTCTTGAACGCATTACGGAGCTTGAAGGCGCGATCGGCCTGATCGGCAATGGTCAGCTCGACGCCGAGCAGGTCCATGGTGGACGGCACAATGGCCACATTGGGCACGCTGGTCATCACCGCGGCCTGCGGCACACTCGCCTCACCTACCAGCACATCATAGGCTGACAGGGCGCGATCCGTCCGCGAAATGCCCAAACCAGTGGAGGCGTTGCCTTGAGGGTCTAGATCGACGATCAGGACGCGTTCACCGATGGCCGCCAGGGCGGTCGCCAGATTGATGGCAGTCGTCGTCTTGCCAACGCCGCCCTTCTGATTGGCCAAAGTCAATATCCGGGGTGCCAAATTGGCCTCCGTGTGCCGCTAACGCATTGTTTTCCGGCGCAGATTCGTAACCGTCAGGATCACGCCGCCAGGATCTGTGTCACTGACCCTTACTAGCACGTCATGATGCCATTGCGCACCCGATTCCACGAGCTCTTCAACATGTTCCCGTCCTTTATGCAGCAAGGCCCTGCTGTTTGGGCCGAAAAACGGGGCCATCCAGGCACATAATTGAGGCATCGCCGCCAAAGCACGCGAGGTGATGACGTCTGGCACGCCTGTTTCACGTGAATCAATCTGGTCGCAGCGCCGCCCGATCACCGTGACATTCAGATCAAGCTCACGCGCCACGGTACGCAAGAAGCTAACTTTCCGGGACGTTGGCTCAATCAGGACGAAGTGGCGATCCAGGCCCTTGCTGGCAATCGCCATGGGGAGGGCCGGAAAGCCCCCGCCACTACCGATATCGACACAGAGCCGGTCAGCTTCTGTCATCAGGCTGAGCACCTGTAGACTATCAGCAAAATGCCGCGTCCAGATCTGAGCCAATGTTTCACGTGAAACCAGATTCTGCACTGACTGCCATTTGGTCAGCAACTTGGCATAGGATTCTAGATCGCGCACGACCGCGTCAACAGGGCGTGACAGAACGGACGCATAGCGCGCAACGGCTTGAACGTCCTGCATTCAGCCGACCTTGGACAGTTGACCGCGACGGATTACCGCGAGCAGAAGTGTGATGGCGGCCGGCGTCATGCCGTCCAATGCCTGTGCTTGTGCAATGGTTTGCGGGCGCGCATTGGCCAATTTGTGCCGCAGTTCCATAGAAAGACCTGGAATAGCCATATAGTCCAGCGTAGCCGGAATAGCGCGCTGCTCATCCCGTCGCACTGCCTCAATGTCCGACTTCTGGCGGTCCAGATAGACTGCATACTGGGCATCGATCGAGACTTGCTCGACGATCGCCGAATCCATCGAGGACAGTTCGGGCCAAAGCCCTGCCAGATCAGCCGCTTCCAAGTCGGGGTAGGACAACAGCTCAAATGCCGTCCGCCGCTTGCCATCCTCATTTACCGCCAGGCCAGCCTTGCGCGCCTCATTGGGAGAAACAGACAGTTTATGTAGCAAGCTGCGCGCCTGGATCAGCGCCGACTGACGTTTGGAAAAGACATCGCTGCGTTCTGTACCAACCAGCCCACGCTCCAACCCCAAGGGCGTCAGGCGCTGATCCGCATTGTCCGCCCGCAAATGCAGACGGAACTCGGCGCGCGAGGTAAACATCCGGTAAGGCTCGCTGACACCACGCGTGACCAAATCATCGACCATGACGCCGAGATAGCTTTCCGTCCGTGACAGCACCAGGGCCACTTCGCCCTTAACGGCCAGTGCGGCATTGGCGCCGGCCAGTAGGCCTTGGGCGCCGGCTTCCTCATACCCGGTGGTACCGTTGATCTGACCCGCCAAATAAAGGCCCGGCTGCTTTTTGACCTCCAAAGTTGGCTTCAACTCTCTTGGATCGACATAGTCATATTCAATGGCATAGCCCGGCCGGATGATCCGGACCGACTCAAGACCGGGCATGGATTGCAGGAACGCCATCTGCACCTCTGCCGGCAATGAGGTCGACAGCCCATTGGGGTAGACCGTCTGATCATCCAATCCTTCGGGTTCGAGAAAAATCTGGTGGCTGTCCCGGTCGGCAAAGCGGACCACCTTGTCCTCGATCGAGGGGCAATAGCGCGGACCGCGCGATTGAATGCGGCCCGAGTACATCGCCGAACGATGCAAGTTGTCCTGGATGATGCGGTGTGTTTCGGCCGTTGTCCGCGTGATGTGGCAGGAAACCTGCGGCGTTGTAATGCCGGTGGTCAGTGCCGAAAAGGCTTCTGGCGGAGTATCACCCGGCTGCTCCTCAAGGACGGCATAGTCGATGCTTGTGGCGTCCAGGCGCGCCGGCGTTCCGGTCTTCAGCCGGCCGAGCTGCAATCCCAGTCCTTCCAGCCGCGTCGAGAGGCCCAGCACCGGCTTTTCCCCGAGCCTGCCGGCCGGCACCGTTTCTTCGCCACGATGGATCAGACCGCGCAGGAATGTGCCCGTAGTGAGCACCACGGCCTTGGTCCCAATCCGGCGACCATCAAGTAAGACGACGCCACTGATCCGGCCGTTTGTGACCTCAAGGTCGTCGACCTCCCCTTCAATCACGTCCAGATTGTTCTGCGTAGAGATTGCGGCCTGCATGGCCTGGCGATAAAGCTTGCGATCGGCCTGGGCGCGTGGGCCTCGCACCGCTGGACCCTTGCGGCGATTGAGCACCCGAAACTGAATACCAGCGGCATCAGCCACGCGGCCCATCAGCCCGTCCAAGGCGTCGATCTCGCGCACAAGATGACCCTTACCCAATCCGCCGATAGCCGGATTGCAACTCAATTCGCCAATGGTGTCAAAGCGATGGGTAATCAGCGCAGTGGGAACGCCGAGGCGCGCCGAGGCTGCTGCGGCTTCCGTGCCTGCATGGCCCCCGCCGACGATAATGACGGCATAGTCAGTCATGGCAATTTCTCCAAGGCGCCTGACATAGGCCAATGTTTCACGTGAATCAATTGTCCGCTTGCTTGCCCGTCTCACCGAGCATGTTTCACGTGAATCAATTTCGATACCTGGGCAGGGTAGTATCGCAACTGTGTAACGACGGACATGTTTATCAATAGGGTCTGGTTCTTGTGATCGTCTTGGTTTGGTCCGGGCCACCATGCCGTTTTTGGCTGAACCAATGCTACACGTTTCACGTGAATCACTTGCCGATGCAGAAGCTGGAAAACAGCCGATCCAACACCTTTTCCGCGTCTATCCGGCCGACCAGACGCTCCAAGGATGCCGACGCCCTGCGCAGCGACTCTGCGGCTAGCTCCCAGTCACCGAGATTGCGTCGGGTCTCTTCGAGCGCCGCTACGGCACCGCCAAGGGCGAGGCGGTCTCTTTCGTGACTGATGAGGCTGGGTTCTCCGCCGGTCATGCCGTCAGCCAATCTATCAAGGCGCCGGCGCAGTTCAATCAGGTCATCCGGCGACTGCGTCGAGATGCTGACATCCACCCCTAGCAAGTATCCTAGATCCGATTTGGTGCCGATGCGCAGCACTTGGCCAGTGACATCAGGGGCAGGGATATCGGGCACATCAGGGGCAGATAGCCACAGCACTATGTCCGCCATCTCAATGGCCTGATGTGCCCGGCGTACGCCTTCGGTCTCCGCCTTGCTGTCACTGTCGCGCAATCCGGCGAGATCGAGCAGAATGAAGAGCTGCCCATTAATATCCAGGGGCACCTCCCGGACGTCACGCGTCGTGCCTGCTTCGTCCGATACGATGGCAATGTCAGACTTTGCCAGGGCATTGATCAGGCTGGATTTTCCGGCATTGGGGGCGCCCGCCAGCGCCACCCTGATGCCTTCGCGGACGATCCGGCCGCTTTCAAGAGAACCCAATGCTGCCTGGAGCGCTGTTTCCAGTGCCTCAAGCTGTTTATGCCAGTGATGTGGCAACGCCTCGGACACATCGCCTTCATCGGAGAAGTCGAGCCGGGCCTCGATTTCCGCACGCAGATCCAGCAGGCTCTCGCGCCATTGCGCGATTTTTTCCGTCAGGCGACCATCAAAACGCGCCAGGGCCTGCTGGCGCTGCTTCTCCGTCTCGGCGCTCAGCAGATCGCCCAGCCCTTCGATTTCAACGAGATCAAGCTTGCCATTCTCAAAGGCGCGGCGGGTAAACTCTCCAGCTTCCGCAAGGCGCAGGCCGAGACCACCAAGCTCGGCCAGGATGGCTTTGACACCAGCAGGCGAGCCATGCACCTGCAGCTCAGCGCAATCTTCTCCAGTGAAGCTGTGGGGGGCGGGGAACCAGGCGACCAGGCCCTGATCGAGCACTTGGCCTGCACCAATCTTGCGCAGCGCCAGTTGCCGCGGCTTGGGTGTGCCCCCGGCCATCTTGTCCAGGGCTTCCTGCACGCGTGGACCGGAGAGGCGAATGACCGCAACACCTGCCGGCAATGCGCCGGAGGAGAGCGCCATTATGGTGTCGCCCGCCTGCATGATCCGGCTCCCGGCCCGAGGCCCTAGGTGTTCATCGAATCGAAGAAATCCGAGTTGGTTTTGGTCTGACGCACCTTGTCGGTCAGGAATTCCATGGCGTCGATCGTGCCCATCGGATTGAGAATTCGTCGCAGGACATACATTTTGCGCAGGATATCGGACTCGACGAGCAGTTCTTCCTTACGGGTGCCCGACTTGTTGATGTCGATCGCCGGGAAGACGCGCTTGTCCGCGACCTTACGGTCCAGCACGATTTCAGAATTGCCGGTGCCCTTGAATTCTTCAAAGATCACTTCATCCATGCGGCTGCCAGTATCGATCAGCGCCGTGGAGATAATGGTCAGCGAGCCGCCATCCTCGATATTGCGGGCTGCGCCGAAGAAGCGCTTGGGACGCTGCAGGGCATTGGCGTCGACACCGCCGGTCAGCACCTTGCCGGAGCTTGGAACAACAGTGTTATAGGCACGACCGAGACGGGTGATCGAATCGAGCAGGATAACGACGTCCCGCTTGTGTTCGACCAGGCGCTTGGCCTTTTCGATCACCATTTCGGCGACCTGAACGTGGCGCGAAGCCGGTTCATCGAAGGTCGAGGAGATGACTTCGCCGCGCACGGAGCGCTGCATGTCGGTCACTTCTTCAGGACGCTCATCGATCAGCAGGACGATGAGATAGCATTCAGGATGATTGGTGGCGATAGATTGTGCAATATTTTGCAACAATACGGTCTTACCAGTACGCGGAGGCGCAACAATCAATGCGCGCTGGCCCTTGCCGAGCGGCGCGACGAGATCGAGCAATCGCGCCGAGCGATCCTTTGTTGTCGGATCCGGCAGCTCCATGCGCAGCCGTTCTTCGGGATAGAGCGGGGTAAGATTGTCGAAATTGACCTTATGGCGGACGGCCTCGGGGTCTTCGAAATTGATGGTCGAAACCTTGAGCAGCGCGAAATAGCGCTCGCCTTCCTTGGGAGAGCGGATTTCGCCCTCGACCGTGTCACCGGTCCTCAGGCCAAAGCGGCGGATCTGGCTGGGACTGACATAAATATCATCAGGCCCGGGTAGGTAATTTGCATCGGGCGAGCGCAGGAAGCCGAACCCATCGGGGAGCACCTCGACCACGCCTTCGCCAACGATATTGATGTCCTGGGCAGCCAGCTCCTTGAGGATGGCGAACATCAACTCCTGCTTGCGCATGGTCGATGCGTTCTCGACCTCGAGTTCCTCGGCAAATGCCAAGAGTTCAGCCGGGGACTTGGCCTTGAGCTCACTGAGCTTGATATTCTGCATGTAGCGAAACGACCCTAGAGGGATATCGGTAAGACTGGACAGTCGAATAAGGGGAAATTTCGGCACCGCGCAGCAACCGGGGTGGTCGCGCAATCAGGGGATGCCTTGTCCCCATGTAGCGTGATCCGCGGCCCGTTTCAAGTTCAAAGCAAATTGTGAAAATCGATTCACGTGAAACTTCAGGCGGGAAGGCCATGAGAGCTATGCTCGTATGGCAAGACAGCAAGTTTAGCCGATCCCTCAGAACGGCTTCACAATCACCGCGATGACGATGACGATGGCCATGACGAAAGGGATCTCGTTGATGGCGCGATAAAATGTATGCGGTCGCGTGTTGCGATCGTCCTTGAAGGCCCGCAGCATCGACCCGTACCAGCCATGCACAGCGCTGAGCGCGATGACCATCGCCGCCTTGAGCCACATCCACCCCTGAGAAAAATCAACAATGCCGAAGCCGAAGGCGAGCCACAGTCCGAACAGCCAGGTGGCGAGCATTGCCGGGGTGATGATGCCACGATAGAGCCGGCGCTCCATGATTTTGAAGGTCTCGGCCTTGTCCGAATCCACCGCCGCTTCGGCGTGATAGACGAACAGGCGCGGCAGATACATCATTCCTGCCATCCAGGCGATAACCGAGATGACATGCAGCGCCTTGACCCATTCATACATGGCGAACTCCTCACCAGTTCAGCAGCGCCTGTCAGCCGCACTTGACCAATTCAACCAGCCGTTCGACATGCGCGATCGGGGTCTCGGGGACAATGCCGTGTCCCAGATTGAAGATATGCGGCCGATTCGCGAAGCCCTCGATAATGGCGCGGGCCTGGCTTTCCATCGCCTCACCACCGACCACCAGCCGCAGCGGATCAAGATTGCCCTGCACAGCAAGCTCGGGCGGCAGATGCGTATTGACGAAATCGATCGGCGTGGCGAAGTCGATCCCCAGCGCATTGATCCCGGCGGCCTCCGCATAGCGCCGGAGATTGCCTGCCGCGCCGCGCGGAAACCCGATTACCGGTGCATTGGGGACCCGCTGACGCAGGCCTTCGACAATCCGCCGGTTGGGTTCCATGACCTGACGGACAAAACTGGCATCGTCCAGATTGAGCGCCCAGCTTTCGAAAAGCTGCACCACATCGGCGCCCGCCTCGAACTGTCCCGCGAGATAGTCGATGGAGGTGTCCACCAGAATATCGATCAGCTTGTCAAAAGCCCTTGGATGCTCCAGCGCGAACCGGCGCGCCGTCCATTGATCCGGCGAGCCTCGACCGCCCAGCATATAGGTCGCCACCGTCCAGGGAGCACCACAGAAGCCAATCAAGGTCTTCTGGGCGGGCAGTGTAGCGCGAAGTCGGCGCAGCGTTTCAAATACCGGTGCCAGATGGCTCATCGCCCGATCCCGATCGAGGCCATCAATGCCTTTTTCGTCGAGCGGCTGGAGCAAGGGGCCCTCGCCTGTCGCAAAGCGCACGCTCTGTCCCAGGGCGTCAGGGATCACCAGAATGTCGGAAAACAGAATGGCTGCGTCCAGATCGAAGCGCCGTAGCGGTTGCAGTGTAACTTCGACGGCTAGTTCGGGCGTGTAACACAGTTCGAGGAAACCGCCGGTCTGTGCCCGGGTCTGCCGATATTCGGGCAGATAGCGTCCGGCCTGGCGCATGATCCAGATCGGGGGGCGTTCCTGACGCTGTCCCAACACCGTGGCAAGCAATGGTTTGTGCGTCACCGGAGCCATGGGTTCATCCCTTCCAAAACCCTATAAAGAGTCTTTCTTGCTTCGCTTCTTTATCTTTATGGCGGTGTTTAGCTGCAATTCCTCGTCACCCACAATCGAGCGATGAAGTGACACTTGCGCGCAGGGGATGGTTAACGGGGTGTGAATCAAGTTCAAACTCTTACTGAAGTCTTAACGCGCCCAATTCATTAACGAGAGGTTAATCCGGCCTTTGCCGAGTCAATGATTCGATTCCGGGTGTGGATGAGCCTGCGCATATCTTTCTATCGCCCGAGCTAGCTTTCCCCAGACCTTTCCACGCCCCAGTTTCGCCGGGCTCCGAATTCAACTGTTAACAAATTCTTAGCCAAGGGGGACAAGTTTGGTGCCGGGCCAGACTTGCACGACCAGATCACAGATCGGCCTTGAGCTGGGGATGACAGTGTGGAAAAACTGCTCTCCATGTTGATCCTTGCTTCCGCCAGTGCCACCCGCAAAGCCTTGCTGGACAAGGCCGGATTGCGCTTTGCCGCCGTGCCGGCAGAACTTGACGAGCGGCAGGTCGAAAACCAGGCGCTCGAGGCCGGCGGCGATGCCCGTGATGTTGCCTTGCTGCTGGCGCGGCACAAGGCCGAAGCGGTTTCCCGGGACCGGCCCGGCGATCTGGTGATCGGCGCCGATCAGACGCTGGCGCTGGGCCTTGAACTTTTACACAAGCCGGTTTCGCGAGTGGATGCTGTCACGCAACTCGAGCATCTGCGTGGCAAGACCCACCGGCTGCACGCTGCTGTCACCCTGGTGCGGGACGGGCATCTGCTCTGGTCCGATCTCCAGACGGCGGAGCTGACCATGCGGGATTTTTCTGCCGAGGAGCGCGATCACGTGCTCGATCTGGAAGGAGAGGCAAGCCTTGCCTCGGTCGGCAGCTATCGCCTGGAAGGTCCCTCCATTCGCCTGTTCGAAACCGTGGCCGGCGACTATTTCACCATTCTGGGCCTGCCGCTGCTTCCGCTGCTGGCCGCATTGCGCGACATCGCGCCTGAGCTCTTATACGCTCGGGATTGAACCAAGGATCCAGCATTGACCACCAGGGCATTTGTTATCGGGCACCCCATTGCCCATTCCCGTTCGCCCTTGATCCATGGAAGCTGGCTGGCTGAACACAATATTGCAGGTACCTACGAGGCTATCGATGTCGACCCGGTCGCATTGTCTGATTTTTTCGCCCGCCTGCGCGCCGGGGAATTTGCCGGCGGCAATGTGACCATTCCCCACAAGGAAGCGGTCTTTGCCCTTTGCGACAGCGTTGATGCGTTGGCGCGGGTCATCGGCGCGGTCAACACGCTGGTGGTGCAGGACGGCAAGGTGCATGGCACCAATACCGACTATCTCGGCTTTCTGGGCAATCTTGACGCCAATGCACCCGGGTGGTCCGACGGCTCCAAAGACGCCGTCGTCATTGGGGCCGGCGGCGCGGCGCGGGCCGTGTTGGTTGCCCTGCGGCGCCGCTATGGCGGCAAGGTCCATGTGCTCAACCGCACGCTGGCCAATGCCCAGGCGCTGATTGAGGAAATTGACGGGCCATTCGAAGCCCATGGCTTTGATGCCTACGCCGAATTGGCCCCGAGCACGGACCTGGTTGTCAATACCAGCTCCATCGGCATGCATGGCACGCGCTTTGACTGGCTCGATATGAGCCTTCTGTCCAGATCGGCATTGGTGACGGACATTGTCTATACCCCGCTCGAAACCCCGCTTCTGGCCGCGGCCAGGGCCGAGGGATTGCGCACTGTGGACGGGCTGGGCATGCTGCTGCATCAGGCCGTGCCGGGCTTTGCCGCCTGGTTCGGGGTCGAACCAGAGGTGACACCGGCCTTGCGGGCGCGGATCGAAGCAACACTGGATCATTGAACCATGCGGCGGATCGGCATCACCGGATCGATCGCGACCGGCAAGTCGACCTTGCTCGGTGCCTTTGCCAAATGTGGCGTGCCCGTCTTCTCGGCAGACGAGGCGGTAGCGCAGCTCTATGCCGGCGCGGCTGTTGCGCCTGTCGAGGCGCTGTTCCCCGGTGTTGCGGACAACGGCGTCATCGACCGCGCCGAACTGGCGCGGCGCCTGGCCGCCGATCCCTCCGGTTTCCTGCGTCTTGAAGCCATTGTCCACCCGCTGGTGCGCAACGCAATCGCTGACTTTCTTGATGAAGCAGAAGCGCATGGTCATGCCCTGGCGGCCGTCGAGGTGCCGTTACTGTTTGAAAGCGGCCATGATTATGGTTTCGATACCATCGCGGTGACCCACGTGGACGAGGTGGTACAGCGCGAGCGGATTCTCGCCCGGCCCGGCATGACCGTGGAAAAGATGGAGACCCTGCTTGCCCGCCAGATGCCACAGGCCGAAAAGAAGGAACGCGCTGACTGGCTCTTTGACACCACCGTGCCGATCCCGATGATCGAGGCAGAAGTGGCAGAGCTGGTGCGCAAATTGCGTGCAGAACGGCAGGACGGATGATCAGGGAAATCGTGCTCGATACCGAAACCACGGGCCTCTCGCCGCAGGGCGGCGATCGGTTGGTGGAAATCGGCTGTGTCGAGCTCATCAATCACATCCCGACCGGCAAGAATTTTCACGTCTATATCAATCCTGAACGCTCAATGCCCGAAGAGGCATTTCGCGTGCATGGTCTGGGCGACGCCTTTCTGGCCGACAAGCCGCTTTTCAAGGCGGTGGCGGAAGATTTCCGCGCCTTTATCGGCGATGCCACGCTGGTCATCCACAATGCGCCCTTTGACATGGGCTTTCTCAACGCCGAAATGGAATGGGCCGGACTACCGCGCCTTGCCAATGCGGTGATCGACACTGTCATGGTCGCCCGGCAGAAGCATCCGGGTGCCCGCGTCAGCCTTGATGCGCTCTGCAAACATTACGGGATCGACAATTCCCGACGCACCCTGCATGGCGCGCTGCTCGATAGCGAGATCCTGGCCGAAGTCTATCTCGAGCTAATCGGTGGCAAGCAGGTGAGCCTGGCCCTGGTAGCAGAGGTGGAAACGGCATCCAGCGGCATGGGCCAGACCCGCATTGCGGTAGCCCAGCGCCCCAATCCATTGCCCGGCCGGCTCAGCGCGGCTGAAGCTCAAGCCCATGAGGCCTTCATTGAAAAGATGGGTGAGAACGCCATCTGGGCCAGATATGAGCAAAGCGCCGCCGCTGAATAGGATCAGCCACTCGACATGATAAGGCCCCGGCGGGAGACCGGGGCCCATTTTTTGTTCGCAATGCTGTTTGCGATCAGTTCGGCTTGGGCGCCTCGGCGGCGGCGTCGGCAGCCTGAGCGCCACCCTGCTGCTGGGCCAGCTTCGCCAAGTTCTGGCGATAGATCGCCGAGAAATCCACCGGCTCCATCATCAGCGGCGGGAAGCCGCCCTGCTGCGTCACGCTGGCCAGCACCTGGCGTGCAAACGGGAAGATCAGCCGCGGGCATTCAATCATCAGAAGTGGGGAAAGCTGGTTTTCCGGCACGTTCTTGATGCGGAAAATGCCGCCATAGACCAGCTCGACATTGAACAGCACGGTCTCTTCGCGATTGGCCTTGGCATTGAGCGTGAGCTCGATGGCATAGATCTCGTCGCTCTGCTTCTTGACGCCGACCGAGATCGACACATTGAACGCCGGATTGGCACCGCCGCCCAGAAGCGTTGCGGGCGCGCCGGGGTTTTCGAAGGAGAGGTCACGAATGTACTGACCCACGAGATTCATGCTGGGGGCAGTGCCGGGCTGCGGCGCTGCCGCGCCCTGGGTGTCATCGGCCATTATTTGGTCCTTCTAGATGGCTAGGTTCGAGGCAATTATGGCGGTGTGGCTAGCACTTTTGGCCGACGCGAACAAGCTTGCCCCCTATTCGCGGCGATCCCGCCAGTCATCATCCTTAAGCTCGATGGCGCGCGTTTCGTCGTCCTGTTCGTCCCAGGACGCGTCATGGCGGCGATAGCTGGTGGTGGTTTCAACCACCCGCACCCGGCCCGCCAGCGCCGAAAACAGCCAGCCCCTGACCGGTGGTATCAGCAGGGAAAGCGCCATTACATCGCTAAGAAAGCCCGGCAGCACCAGAAGGATGGCCGCCAGCCCGATTAGCATGGCGTCGAACATGGTGCGCCCGGGAATGGTGCCTGCATTGACATTGTTGCGCAGCCGCGAAAGCGTGCTCAGGCCTTGCTGGCGCAACAGCAACCCGCCGGCAAGTGCTGCCAGGATCACCAGTGCGAGTGTCGGGAACAGGCCGATGGCGCGGCCGACAATGATGAACACGGCGATTTCCAGAAGCGGCAAAGCCAGGAAGGAAAGGGCAATCAGGCGGGCCAATTTCGGCTCCTCGCAGGAATTTTGTTCACCTCGGACGCGGCAAAAACGCAACTCGCCCCATCGTGAACTGGTTTCGGGCTAAAGCTTTGCCTATATATAGGCCAGATATGGCGCACAACGAGCGCCAGCGAACAGTTTTTTGTCGACGCCTCATATTCAAGGTGCCCGCTACATGGCCGAATTCCTCGATCTGCCGACCCTGATTGCCATCGCCGTTGCTGTCTTTGTGCTGTTCCGGCTGCGCTCTGTGCTGGGCACGCGCACCGGCAATGAGCGCCCGCCCATCGACCGGAGCCGTTCGACCCCGACGGAAAAACAGGCTGCGGCCAATGAAGAAACGGTGGTGCCGTTGCGGCCCCGTGCGGCCCAGCCCGATCTTGACGATGAGCGCCGCGCCCGCAAACTCGAAGCCGAGATCGAACAGGCGGCCGCCGGCAACGCACCGCTCGCGGCTGGTCTCAAGGCGGTGGCCGAAGTCGATCCGGGCTTCTCGCCCAAGAGCTTCCTTGAGGGCGCCAAGCAGGCCTATGAAATGATCGTTACGGCCTTCGCCGAGGGCGATCGCCAGACGCTCAAGAACCTGCTCGACAAGCCCATTTTCGAGAGTTTCCAGCGCGCCATTGCCGATCGCGAGGCCGAGGGCAAGACGGTGGACTTCACCTTTGTCGGCCTGCCCAAGGTGTCGATTGTCGACGCTGAATTCGACAAGAAGGACGTCAATGTGACGGTCGACTTTCATGCCGAGGTCGTCTCGGCCACGCGCGACAAGGACGGCAATCTGGTCGAGGGCAATGCCGATCAGGTCCAGACCATTGCCGATGAATGGACCTTCTCGCGCAATCCCAAATCCCGCGACCCCAACTGGAAGGTGATCGCCACCAGCCAGCTCGATTGATCGCAGTCGGCAGGCTGAACCATGTCCAAACGCGGCTCCAGGCGCCTGCCGCATGATTTTCATCTCTGGACCACCGTGGCCGCCACGGTCGAGCCGCTGCGGCGCAAGGGCCTGTTGAAAATGGGAGCCGGTCCCTTGCCGGTGCCTGAAGCTGATCCCGAGCCGGTCGTCAAGGCGCCGCCCGGACCGCGCAAACCCGCCAAGCCGTTTCTGCCGCCCTATCAGGCGCCCGCCTCCGGCACGCCGGCGGCCGAACGGGCCGTCGACCCGGCCATCCACAAGAAGGTGCGGCGCGGACGCATTGAGATCGATGGCAAGATCGATCTGCACGGTATGACCCAGACTGAAGCCCGCGACACGCTGCGGCGCTATATTGGGGCGCGGGCGGCACGGGGGGACCGGACCATCTTGGTCATCACCGGCAAGGGCGCAAAGACCGACAATGACTATATCGCGGCCATGACCGAGCGCGGCATTTTGCGTACCATGCTGCCCATCTGGCTGAGCGAACCAGGCCTGTCGCATCTGGTATCCGGCTGGAGCGTCGCCGCGCGCGGTCATGGCGGAGAGGGGGCGTGGTATGTGCGCCTGCGGCGCCAATGACGCCGCTGGGCGCCAAATTGCGGGCCATGCGCGGCGCCCGCGGCATTTCCCTCAAGGAAATGGCGGCGGCGCTGAATGTGTCGAGCGCCTATCTTTCGGCGTTGGAACACGGCAAGCGTGGCCAGCCCACATCCTTCCTGCTCCACCGCATCATCGCCTTCTTCAACGTTATCTGGGACGAGGCCGAGGAACTCCAGCGCCTGGCCGAGATTTCCGACCCCAAGGTGACGATCAATACCGGGGGCCTGGCGCCAGAGGCGACCGAACTGACCAATCGTCTGCGCGATGATATCAGCCGGCTGGAGGCCGAGGATTTGAAATTCCTGCGCGATGAAGTGGTCAAGCGGGCCAACAGGAAGCGGTAGGCCGACCTTTTCCCTTCTCCCACAAGGGGAGAAGGGTGATCGAGTTCGTGGCCGCTACAACACGAACTTGCTCAGATCCGTATCGCCCGCCAGGGCGCCGACCTTGTCGCGGACAAAGGCGGCGTCGATGGTGACCGTCTCCCCGGACTTGTCCGGCGCGTCAAAGGAGATTTCCTCCACCAGCCGCTCCATGACCGTCTGCAGGCGCCGCGCACCGATATTCTCAACCGAGGAATTGACCAGCACGGCCGCATCGGCAATCGCCTCGATGGCGTCCTTGGTGATGCTGAGCGTCACCCCTTCAGTGCCCATCAGCGCCACATATTGCTTGATCAGGCTCGCCTCGGTGTCCGAGAGAATGCCAATGAAGTCCTCACGCGTGAGCGCCTTCAGTTCCACCCGGATCGGCAGGCGGCCCTGCAGTTCGGGCAGCAGGTCACTGGGCTTGGAGACGTGGAAAGCGCCCGAGGCAATGAACAAGATATGGTCGGTCTGGACCGGCCCATATTTTGTGGCAACGGTGGTGCCTTCGATCAGCGGCAGCAAATCGCGCTGCACACCTTCGCGGGACGGCCCGCCCTGTGCGCCGCCTTCGCGGTGGGCGACCTTGTCGATCTCGTCGATAAAGACAATGCCGTGGTTCTCCACCAGCTCGATAGCCTCGGCCTTGAGCTGATCCTGGTCGAGCAGTTTGTCAGCCTCCTCGGCCACCAGCGGCTCATAGGCATCCTGGACCTTGATCTTGCGCTTGACCCCGCGCCCGCCCATGGCCTGCTTGAACATGTCGGAAAGGTTGATCATGCCGATGCCGCCATTGGGCATGCCGGGGATTTCGAATCCGCCGGTGCCGGCCGAGGGCTGCATCTCGATCTCGATTTCCTTGTCGTCGAGCTCATTGCCGCGCAGCTTGGCGCGGAAGCTTTCGCGCGTGGACGGCGTAGCCGAGGTGCCGACCAGCGCATCGAGCACGCGCTCTTCGGCATTGTGGTGGGCCTGGGCCTGCACATCGCGGCGGCGCCGATCCCTGAGGACAGTGATGCCCGCCTCGACAAGGTCGCGAACAATCTGCTCGACATCGCGGCCGACATAGCCGACCTCGGTGAACTTGGTGGCCTCCACCTTGACGAAGGGAGCCTGGGCCAGCCGGGCGAGACGGCGCGAAATCTCGGTCTTGCCCACGCCGGTCGGCCCGATCATCAGAATATTCTTGGGCGTCACCTCGCGCCTGAGATCGGGCGAAAGCTGCTGCCGGCGCCAGCGATTGCGCAAGGCAACGGCAACGGCGCGCTTGGCATCGGCCTGGCCGACAATATGACGGTCCAGCTCGGAGACGATCTCGCGCGGGGAGAAGTTGGTTTCACTCATTTTGGGTCACTTTCGATCGGTGCCTTGTCCAGGAAGCGCACCATCAGGTGTTCGTCGATAAATCGACCGTTCACGAAGAGATAGCGGGGCTCGGTGCCATAGGTTTCAAAGCCCAGCCGCTTGTAGAGCTTGATGGCCGGAATGTTCTCAGACCAGACGCCGAGATGAATCTGCAGCACATGGTGCCGTGCATGATCCACCAGATGCTCGACCAGGGCCTGCGCCATGCCCGAACCGCGATGTTCGGGCCGCACATAGACCTGAATCATCCAGCCGCGATGCTGCTCCTTGGCGCCCTCATTGCGCAAGAAGGCATTGATGCCGCCCAGACGGCCATCGGGCAGGACGGCGCCGAAGATTGTCAGTGTTTCCAGCGTCTGAACGATTTCAGCATCGGACTTTTGCGCAAAGCCCTCGGCCGTCGAGACAAAAGCCTCGGGATGGTTGGCCAGCGCCTCGTGGCGGATGGCGCGATAGGCCGCCGCATCCTCCATGCCCAGACGCTTCACAACAAAGCTCACGCGTCGAGCTCGATGGTTTCGACCGTTACATTGCCATTGGTATAGACGCAGATTTCCTCGGCGATCTTCATGGCGCGGCGGGCAATATCCTCGGCATCAAGCTCGGTGGCCTGATGCAGGGCAAGCGCCGCCGAATGGGCGTAATTGCCGCCCGAGCCAATGGCGATGACGCCGTGATCGGGGGTCAGCACATCACCCGTCCCGGTCAGTACCAGCGTATCGGTCTTGTCGGCTACGATCATCATGGCTTCGAGCTTGCGCAGATAGCGGTCGGTGCGCCAATCCTTGGCCAGTTCCACGGCGGCGCGCATCAACTGGTCGGGATATTGCTCGAGCTTGGTTTCGAGCCGCTCGAACAGGGTGAAGGCATCCGCGGTGGAGCCGGCAAAACCGCCGATCACCTTGCCATCGGCCAGCCGCCGCACCTTCTTGGCGCTGTGCTTCATCACCGTCTGGCCCATCGACACCTGGCCGTCGCCGGCCACCACCACCTTGTTGCCCTTGCGGACCGAAACGATGGTCGTGCCGTGCCAGCCGGGAAAATTATTGTCACTCATTGGAAAAGATACTCCGAACTGTTGGCTGATATTTAGGGGTGCGAACCCAGATTGCAACAGACGTGCCCAAGCGCCGCACCGTCCCTGGACCTGCGGATATCAAGACAGAGCGGTGTCCCGAGACGGCTTCAGTCTCGAAAATAAAACTGAGACGCAAGCCGTCTTGGGAACGCTTGCCATTCGCGCATAGCGCTCAAGGCCTTCTGGACTGGCCCGGCTCCACCGGAGCCGCGCCTTCGCTGCGCGAACCGTCTGCGAAGTTTCTCGATAGAAGGTAACTTGGAAGGCTGTCCGGCGCGGCCGCGCTGACGCGAAAGGAATGGGTGCCAATATGCGGCAGCTTTTCGGGGCGGGGATAAGTGGCCGGCTAAACCCAATCTTCACGCGATCCTGCCTATCTGCTAGTCAAGCGCCGAATGACCGGAGACCCAAGCCGATGCGTACCGCAACGATCGCCCGCAAGACCAACGAGACCGAGATTGCCGTCTCGATCAATCTCGATGGCACCGGTGCGCACCGGATGCAGACCGGCATCGGCTTTTTCGATCACATGCTGGACCAGCTCAGCCGCCATTCGCTGATCGACATGGATGTGAGCTGCAAGGGCGATCTGCATATCGACTTCCACCACACGGTCGAAGATGTCGGCATTGCGCTGGGCCAGGCGGTCAAAGAGGCCCTTGGCGACAAGAAGGGCATCCGCCGCTACGCGAGCTGTGACCTGCCCATGGACGGCACGCTGACCCGCGCGGCGCTGGATGTGTCCGGCCGCGCTTTCCTGGTGTTCAAGGCGGAGTTCAGCCAGAACAAGATCGGCGAGATCGACACCGAACTGTTCCGCGAGTTTTTCCAGGCGCTGGCGATCAATGCCGGGATCACGATGCATGTCGAGAATTTCTACTTCGATAACAACCACCATCTGGCCGAGTCGATGTTCAAGGCGGTGGCGCGCGCCCTGCGCGAGGCGGTCGAGATCGATCCGCGCACAGCCGACCGGGTGCCCAGCACCAAGGGCGTGCTGTAGCTTTGGTGAAAGCCGCCCGCGTGGCTCGAGGCTTTGCTACGCAAAGCACCTCACCGTGAGGGCTTCGAACGATCAGCACTCTCGGTAGCCCTCATCCTGAGGTGCCGCGAAGGGTGAGGACGACCGTCACCGCCCTTCCCCCTCTGCGCATTTTGCACTAAGGGGACCCCATCTTTGCCCTTGGAGTGTCCCGTGACCCTCTACGCCATTCTCAGATCCGATACCGGTGCCCTGCCCCAGGCGGTGCCCGAGAAATTCTCCTGGTATGCCGCTCTGCTGCCGCCCGTGCATGCACTGGCCCATCGGCTCTGGGGACAGCTTGTGCTGTTCGTACTGGGGATCGTGGCGCTGGTTTTCGCCGCCCCCTATATCGGCGCCGATGCGGTAATCTGGATCTATATCCTGCTGGCTATCGCCTGCGGCTTTGCTGCGCCGGGCGCGCAACAGCGGGCGCTCAAGCGGCGCGGCTATGCTGCCGCCGGCTATCGCTATGCCACGGATGCCGATCTGGCGCGGGTCGCCAGCCTGGAGAACAATCCATGAGCACAATCGCCATCATCGATTATGGCGCGGGCAATCTGCACTCGGCCGCCAAAGCCTTTGAGCGTGTGGCTGTCGAGCGGGGCCAGGGCGATGTGATCAGCGTGACCTCTGATCCGCAGATCGTGCGGGTGGCCGATCGCATCATGCTGCCCGGCGTTGGCGCCTTTGCCGATTGCAAGGCCGGGCTCGATGCTCTCGAGGGCATGGTCGAGGTGTTGGAAGAGCGCGTGATTAAGGGCGGTGTGCCGTTTCTGGGTGTCTGCGTCGGCATGCAATTGCTGGCCAGTGAAGGCCGGGAAAAGACAGTGACCCAGGGCCTGGGCTGGATTCCCGGCGCGGTGGAAAAAATCACGCCCGCCGACCCGACCCTCAAGATCCCCCATATGGGCTGGAACACCATCACAACCACGCGCCCGCACGCGCTGCTCGAGGGGATCGAAACGGGCCCCAATGGGCTGCACGCCTATTTCGTCCATTCCTATCACCTCAAGACCGACCGCGCCGAAACGCTGATCGCCACCACCGATTATGGCGGGGCGCTGACCGCCTGTGTGGGCCGCGACAATATATTCGGCACCCAGTTCCACCCGGAAAAAAGCCAGGCGCTGGGTTTGAAACTGATCGAGAATTTCCTGGGATGGACACCATGATCCTTTTCCCCGCTATCGACCTCAAGGACGGCCAGTGCGTGCGCCTCAAACTTGGCGACATGGATCAGGCCACGGTCTTCAACGACGATCCGGCCGCGCAGGCCAGGAGCTTTGAGGACCAGGGCTTTGAATATCTGCACGTCGTCGATCTCAACGGCGCCTTTGCCGGCGAGAGCGTCAATGGCGCGGCGGTCGAAGCCATCCTCAAGACTGTGAATTTTCCCGTCCAGCTCGGTGGCGGCATTCGCAATCTGGGGCATATTGAAGCCTGGCTCGACAAGGGCCTCAGCCGCGTCATTCTCGGCACGGTCGCGGTGCGCGATCCGGCGCTGGTCAAAGAGGCCGCTCAGAAATGGCCCGGGCAGGTCGCCGTCGGCATTGATGCGCGCCAGGGCATGGTGGCCGTCGAGGGCTGGGCCGAGACCTCCGAGCTTTCGGTGATCGAACTGGCCAGGCGCTTCGAGGGCGCTGGTGTAGCCGCGATTGTCTACACCGATATTGATCGCGACGGCGTCCTGGCCGGGATCAATTGGGACTCCACGCTTGAGCTGGCGCGGGCAACCTCGGTCCCGGTCATCGCTTCGGGCGGTCTTGCCTCGATGGACGATATCGAGCGCATGACGCATCCCGACTATCAGGTGCTTGAAGGCGCCATTTCCGGCCGGGCGCTCTATGACGGGCGCATTGATTCACGTGAAGCATTGGCGAAGTTGAGGGCGGCATGAGCACGGAACAGCCGGTAAACTTTCCCTGGCGGGTCTACTGGCTGCTGTTTGGCGTGATCGTTCTGTTCGCCCTGGCCCCCATCTTTTCGGCTCTGTTTTCCGGCCTGCTGGCCGAGGTCAATGGCTGCACCCTGACCGAGCACGACATGCATCCCTGCATGATTGGGGATTTCGAATTTGGCGGGGTCATCAGCTTCTTCTTTGTGCTGGGCCTGTTCGCCCTGGCCACCCTGCCGCTGGGCGGGGGTGCACTGATCGTCTGGCTGGCCACACTCATCATCCATCGCATCGCCTGGGGGCGTATGCAGAAGGGTTCGACACCATGAGCCTCAGGACCCGTATCATTCCCTGTCTCGACGTGGCCGGCCCGCGACGCCCGCAGCGCAGCCAGGACGCGCAAAACGAAAAAGGATGCCGCCGGTGACCCTCAAGACACGTATCATCCCCTGCCTCGATGTGGCCGGCGGCCGCGTGGTGAAGGGTGTCAATTTCGTCGACCTGATCGATGCTGGCGATCCGGTGGAAGCCGCCATGGCCTATGACGCGGCCGGGGCCGACGAGCTGACCTTTCTCGACATCACCGCCAGCCATGAAGGCCGCGACACGATTTTCGACGTGGTGGCGCGCACCGCTGAGCATTGCTTCATGCCGGTGACGGTAGGTGGCGGCGTTCGGAGCATCGAGGATATCCGCAAGCTCCTCCTGGCCGGGGCCGACAAGGTGGCGATCAATTCCGCGGCCGTGAACGATCCCGATTTCATCGCGCGGGCCGCCGACAAGTTCGGCAATCAGTGCATTGTGGTTTCGGTCGATGCCAAGCAGCGGCTGGGCCAGCGCGTGGGTGGTGACAACCGGTCCGAATGGGAAATCCATACCCATGGCGGGCGCAAGCCGACCGGCATCGACGCGGTGGAATTTGCCGCCCGCATGGTCGAGCGCGGCGCCGGTGAATTGCTGGTGACCTCGATGGACCGGGACGGCACCAAGTCCGGTTTCGATCTCGAGTTGACCCGGTCCATTGCCGACAGCGTCGAAGTGCCGGTGATCGCCTCGGGCGGCGTCGGGACACTGCAGCACCTGGTCGATGGGGTCAAGCAAGGCCATGCCAGCGCCGTGCTGGCCGCCTCGATCTTTCACTTCGGCACGTTTACCATCCCTGAGGCCAAGGCCTATATGGCCGAGCATGGCATCGCCATGCGGCTCGATGCGGTCGCCCCAAGGGCGGCTTAGGTCTTAGTGACGGCACTATGACGTTCGTGGTTTAAGGCAAACACAGTCTGTCATCCCGGTGACATCCGGTGAATGGAAACAAGCATGACCCTTGAAGAACTCGAAGCGCGCATTGCCCAGCGCGCTGCCGCTGCGCCCGAGGACAGTTATACGGCTAGGCTGATTGCCCGCGGCACCAACAAGGCCGCCCAGAAGCTGGGCGAGGAAGCCACCGAGGCGGTGATTGCCGCGGTAACCCATGATCGCGCCGAGCTGGTCAAGGAAAGCGCCGATCTGCTCTATCATCTGCTGGTGGTGCTCAAGGCCGAAGGCGTGCCGCTGTCCGAAGTGATGGCCGAACTCGACAGCCGCACCGCCCAGTCGGGCCTGGCCGAAAAGGCCGCCCGCAAGGACAATACCTGATGGCCAAGCGTCTCCCGGGGCTCGACCCCTATCGCAGCTTCACCAAGGACCAGTGGAGCGATCTGCGCAACGGCCAGCCCATGACCCTGAATGCCGACGACATCGATCGGCTGCGCGCCCTGACCGACCCGATCTCGCTGGCCGAGGCCGAAGAAATCTATCTGCCGCTCTCGCGCCTGCTGGCCTATTATGTCGAGGCGATCCAGGGCCTGCACGATGTCTCCTCGCGCTTTCTCAACACGCCGGGCGACAAGGTGCCCTTCATCATCGGCGTGGCCGGCTCGGTGGCGGTGGGCAAGTCGACCACCTCGCGCATCTTGCGCGCTTTGCTCAGCCGCTGGCCCTCCAGCCCCAAGGTCGACCTGGTGACCACCGACGGGTTCCTCTATCCCAACAAGGTGCTTGAAGCGCGCGGACTGATGCAGCGCAAGGGCTTTCCGGAAAGCTATGACCGGGCCCGCTTCGTCAATTTTCTGGGCGACATCAAATCGGGCAAGGCCAAGGTCTCGGTGCCGGTCTATTCGCACCTGGTCTATGACGTCGTGCCCGGCGAAGAGGTGATTATCGAGCGCCCCGATATTCTGATTGTCGAGGGGCTCAATATTCTCCAGCCCGGCGAATTGCCGCGCGACGGCAAGCCGATCCTGTTCGCCTCGGACTTTATCGATTTCTCGATCTATATCGACGCCGATGTAAATGATCTGCGCGATTGGTACCTCACCCGCTTCTTCCGTCTGCGCGAAACCGCCTTCCGCGATCCAACCTCGTTTTTCCGGAAATTCTCGGAAATGAGCGAGGAGGAGGCGGGTGCGTTCGGTCGCAATGTGTGGGAGACGATCAACCTGCCCAATCTGCTCGAAAACGTGCTGCCGACGCGTGGCCGCGCCGATCTGATCCTCAAAAAGGGCAAGGACCACCGGGTCGAGGAGGTCAAGCTCAAGCGGCTTTAGCGCGTCGTTGCTATTGGCTCTTGGCGATCACGCAAAACCCGTTTCCGAAGGGATCGGCACAAAAGGCCACCGGCCTTGGGCCCATATCAAGCAGCAATTGCTCGATCTGCCCGCCGGCCTCTTTGATCTTTTGGACCATCGGCATCAGGCGTTCGACATGGAAGTCGAGATGGACCGGAGTCCAGTGCCGCGCGTAACGCCGGGTCTCGCCTTTTGTGGGTGAGCTTTCGGTGCCCTCGGCCTTGCCGTGGATACACATGCTGACATTGCCCGCATTGAGCACGGCCATCGTGGCAAAGGGCCGCGCGACCTCCTCGAACCCGAACACGACTTGATAGAAGGCCAAGCCTGCATCGAGCGATGGCACATCGATGCTAACATTGACGGTGATGTCCTGCGTCATTCTGTTCCCTCGTTTGCAGTTCTATACCGGTACAACGAAGGGCTTTGGGCCATATCGACAGCGAGCGCTTAATACGTCCCGTGCTGGGGTTGGCTCAGGATGATCAGGTTTCCATCCGGATCGCGCAGCTTGGCGGTCTTGAAAAAATCCCCGATCGCCTTGGCAACCGGCTTGATGCCATGCAATTCGAGCCGCGCCAGCTCGTCGGCAATGTCATCGACGATCAGCATGCAGACGCTGGCGCCGGCCCGGTCCTCATCGGTCATCACATGCACCCAGCCGCCGCCGGGCAGTTTCCATTCGGCCACATCGACCATGGTGCGCGCATCGGCCGGGCGGCCGAACAGATATTCATACCAGACCAGGGAATGCCCGAGATCTTCGACAGCAATTCCGGCCAGCACATTGGTGAGGCTCATGGACAGGTCCACTTTCTCTTCTTGCTTTTACCGAATCCTAGCACAGGCAGATGGTTCCGGGCATCCCGGTTGGCGGGGCGGCAACGCGCTGCTATAGGGCAAGACAATTGCAGGGAGTTCTTGGCATGACCAGATTGCGCATTATCGTGGCCGGAGCCGGTGGGCGCATGGGCATTGCCAATATTGCCGCCGTCGCCGCCCATGACGGGGTGGAGCTGGTCGGCGCGCTGGACCGGTCCAGCTCGGCCGCCATCGGCAAGGACGCTGGAACGCTTGCTGGCCTCGATGCGCTGGGCGTGCCGGTCAGCGATGACGCTGCGGCACTTCTTGACCAAGCCGATGCCATTATCGATTTTACCGCGCCGGCCGCCAGCGTGGCGTTGGCCCAACAGGCGGCAGCACACGGCTTGATCCACATCATCGGCACGACGGGCTGCACCGAAACCGAAGATGCTGCGATCGCTGCAGCGGGCGCCGCCGGGGCGCGGATCGTCAAGTCGGGTAATTTTTCCCCCGGCATGGTGGCGCTGACCGTGCTGGTCGAAAAGGCCGCAAGGGCGCTCAGCGACTATGATGTCGAAGTGCTCGAAATGCACCACAACAAAAAGGTCGATGCCCCCTCGGGCACAGCCCTGATGCTGGGCGAAGCCGCGGCGCGGGGCCGCAATATTAGTCTGAAAGATCATTCGGTGCGTGTGCGCGACGGCCATACCGGACCGCGTGAAGCCGGCACGATCGGCTTTGCCACGCTGCGCGGCGGCAATGTCATTGGCGATCACATGGTGATCCTGGCCGGGCAGTCCGAGCGCATCGAACTCAACCACCGGGCGCAGGACCGCACCATCTATGCCAATGGCGCAGTGAAGGCAGCGCTCTGGGCCGCCGGGAAGCAGCCGGGGCTGTATTCCATGGCCGACGTCCTCGGCCTTGCCGACTGAGTTTTTTGCGCCCTGTGTGCAGGGCCTTCCACGAAACATAAATACAAGGGACCAAAAAAACATGAGCGGAACACTGATCCTGGTGCGTCATGGCCAGAGCGAATGGAACCTCAAGAACCTCTTTACCGGCTGGCGCAATCCGGGCCTGACCGAAAAGGGGATCGATGAGGCCCGCGCGACCGGCAAGGGCCTCAAAGCGGCCGGCATCGAACCGGACTTCTACTACACTTCCGCCCTGCGCCGGGCGCAGCACACGCTGGACCTGATGCTCGAGGAGATGGGCATCCAGAACGTCACCATCACTCGCAATATTGCGCTTAACGAGCGCGACTATGGCGATCTGGCGGGCCTGAACAAGGACGATGCGCGCGAGAAATGGGGCGAGGAGCAAGTCCATATCTGGCGCCGCTCGTTCGACGTGCCCCCGCCGGGCGGCGAATCGCTCAAGGACACCGCTGCACGCACCCTGCCCTATTACGAGGCCGAAATCCTGCCGCTGCTCAAATCGGGCAAGACCGTGCTGGTGGCCGCCCATGGCAATTCGCTGCGTGCGCTGGTAATGGCCATTGAAGGACTGACGCCGGACGAGATCCTCGCTCGCGAAATCGGCACGGGTGAACCGACGATCTACAAGATCGGCCCGGACGGCAAGCTGGTGGAGCGGGTCACGCTCTAGGGATTGTGCCCTGCCCGGTTTCGCCCGCATCTCGGGGTTCGATATAGAGCTTCTGGGTCAATGTGCGGCTGACAGCGAACAAGGGTGTGGCCAGGGCCACGCCCATGGGGCCGAACAGTACGCCCATCACCGCCATGATGGTCAGGGACCAGGCCGGCGGTAACTCGATGATGCGCTGCTGCAGCAGCGGGGTGACGACATAGCCCTCGATATTCTGGATCAGCAGCAGACCCAGTGCACCGATCCAGAGTGCAGTCATGTCCTGACCGGCCAGGGTCAATAGCACCGGCACGGCGGAAATGACCGGCCCGAGATAGGGGATGAAATTGAGAAAGCCGGCCAGCAGGCCGAGCAACAGGGCATCTGGCGAGCCCAGCAGCGTCAGCAGCGTGAAGACCAGGCACCCGATCAGAATCATCACTGCCAGTTGCGTGACCAGCCAACCCCGTAGCGTTTGCCCGGTGTGGTCGAACGCGTCTTTCCAGCGCAGGCGATGTCTTGCTGGTATCAGCACCAGCACGCCATCGCGGTAGCCCGCCGGGTTGATCGCGAAGAACAGGCCGAGAAAGCCGATAATCACGATATTGCCGAGCACGCCCAGGGTCAGCCCAAAAATGGACCCGGCCTGGCTGAACAGGTCCGCAGGGTTGGGCAGGAGGTCCTGCATGAGTGAATTGCCCTCGCTCGAGAGCTGGTCACCCAGATCCTCGCCGAAACGCTCATAGAGCTCGGTGGCCCGTTTGCTGATCATCGACCAGAGCTCGTCGAAGCCCTGCCACAGACTAATCCCGCCCCAGGACAGGCCAGCGGCGGTCAGGCTGGCGACCAGCAGCGTAACCAGAACCACGATCAGCGCGCGCGGCAACGGCACAATCTTGTCGAGCGGGCGGACGGCGGCATCGAGCAGGGCGGCCACAAGCATGCCGGCAAAGACCAGCAGCAGGATCGCGGATAGCTGCCAGGCTATCAACAGCGTGGCAATGGCCAGGATGCCGATCAGAATGGCGCGGGTGAGGTCCGTCATGCTGTCCTTGCTTTGTGAACAAGGGGGCAAAGCCTCAGCGTACCGGAAGTTCCCCAACCTTTCGATTCACGTGAAACTTCGAGCCGTCCCGTCAGGGCAAATCTCCCCGGTGGGGAGATTTGAGGCGAGAAGGCCATGAGAGCTATGCTCGAATGGCAAGAGCCGCAGGCCATGAGAGCTATGCTCGAATGGCGCGGGCTAACGCGGTGATACCGATGGCATGCAGAGCAGTGCCGGCGGCGACAGGCGGCTAGTGCGCCGCCGAGATCACACCAGCTTCCCAGCCCAGGATCGCCCGCTTGCGGGGCACGCCCCAGTGGTAGCCCGTCAGCGCGCCCGAACTGCCCACCACGCGGTGGCAGGGCACGACGAAGCTGATCGGGTTCTTGCCCACCGCCGCCCCGACCGCGCGTGAGGCGCTGGGCCGGCCGATGGTCCGGGCCACATCCGAATAGGTCGTCGCCTGGCCACAGGGTATCTTGAGCAGCGTCTCCCAGACCTTGACCTCGAAATCGGTGCCGATCAGCACGACGCGCACTGGCCGATCAGGTGACCACCGCGTCGGTTCGAATATGCCGGCAACCAGCGCGGCAATGCGCTGATCGTCGCGCCGGAAGCGTGCCTTGGGCCAGCGATTGGCCAGATCGGCAAAGGCGTCATCGACGCTGGTTTGCGCATCGGCAAAGCCGAGCCCGGAAATGCCGTAATCGGTGGCGGTGACCACGGCCAGGCCAAAGGGCGACGGGGCCACGCCCCAGATCATGTCGATACCGGCACCGCCGGCGCGGAACACGCCGGGCGGCATGGCTTCATAGGTGACGAACAGATCATGCAGGCGCGAGGTGGATGACAGGCCAACCTCATAGGTGGCGTCGAGCACGCTGGCCTTGTCGCGCAACAGACTCTTGGCGTGATCGAGTGCCACGGCCTGGGCAAAGCTCTTGGGAGAAAGTCCGCACCAGCGCCGGAACAGATCGGTCAGTTGCCGCTCGGTGAGGCCGAGCGCGCGGGCGAAGCGATCAAGGTCGGTGGTATCTGGACCGTTCTCGCTCAGATAGCGGATGGCGGCGCGGATGGTGTCGTAATCGCTGTCCGGCGTCAGCGTCAGATGCTGGTTCATGTCCGGGTCTTTCACTGGAAAACTCCGGATGGTCATAGCGCTTGATGGGGGGCAGCACGACCCGAATTTGACCCGGGCCGAAATTCGCTAGCGGGCGCGGCGGGCCTTGCGCAGGGCGGCGCCGAAGGCTTTGGCAAAGCTGGACTTGTCGGCGGTGGAGAGAAAAGGCCCGAGCACGATCTCACGGTCCGCGGCGCGCAGATAGATACCGGTGGTGCGCTCGAAGCCGTCGCGCTCAAGGCGCAAACGTGCCTCTGCCGGGTCGAAGCGCTCAAGCGTCTTTTCCACGCCTGGCCGGGTCGTGGTGATTTCGATCTGGTCGGCCCAGAGCGTAACCTGCTGGCTGACGTGGCGTTGCCGCGCCTGCCGCACGCTCATGGCCGCCAGACAAGCGGTGCCGATGGCAAAGGCCGACAGGCCTGGTACGACAAATTCGGGCAAGGCGAGCAGAAACGGGGCTGCCACAATCGTGGCCAGCACCAGGGCCAGCCAGCCGCCAGCCATGCGCAGCGACCGGTCCGGTCGGAGGGTTGCCGCAAACAGTGGGGTGGTCGTGGTGACTTGCATCGCAGATCCTCTTGGCCGAAATACTGGCAGAGAAATGAGGCCGAGAGAATGGCGACTGCCAAAAAAGTGAAGAAACTGGGCCGGGCCGATGCCGAGGCGATTTTCGCCCGTTTCCATGAGATCGAGCCCGAACCCAAGGGCGAACTCGATTACCTCAACGCCTTCACTCTCCTGGTGGCTGTAGTGCTTTCGGCCCAGGCCACCGATGTGGGGGTCAACAAGGCCACCAAGCGCCTGTTCGAGCTGGCCCCCACGCCGGCGGCCATGGTGGCGCTGGGGGTCGAGCAGATCACCGAACTGATCAAGACCATCGGGCTCTATCGCGGCAAGGCCAAGAATGTCTTCGCGCTTTCCCAGATCCTGATCGAAAAACATGGTGGCGAGGTGCCGCCGGACCGCGCAGCGCTCGAGGCCCTGCCCGGGGTCGGACGCAAGACCGCCAATGTGGTGCTCAATATCTATTTCAAGCAGCCCACCATTGCAGTCGACACGCACCTGTTCCGGGTCAGCAATCGCACGGGTCTGGCACCGGGCAAGACACCGCTCGATGTCGAAAAGGCGCTGACCCGGCAGGTGCCCGAGCGCTTCATGCTGCACGCGCATCACTGGCTGATCCTGCATGGGCGCTATATCTGCAAGGCGAGAAAACCCGAATGCTGGCGCTGTCCGATTGCGGAGTGGTGCCGGTTCGAGCCCAAGACCCCGCTGCCGGTTGGGCGATAGGCGCCCTCACCCGCACTGCTGATTTTGACCTCTCCCCCGGAGCGAGAGGTCAAAAGGGTCACCCTCCATAGCCCCGGGCCATGGCGGCGGCAAAGATCGGGATCAGCAGCAGCACGCCAGCCTGCAAATGGATGAAGCGGCGATTTGCCGAAATTTCGCTGGCCGGCGGAGCATAGTCTGCCTGGTTGGCACCCGCCCTGGCCCAGCGACGGAAGGCCAGCGTCGGCGGGATCGTCAGCAGTCCCATTATGACGAAGGCCGCCATCTTGCCCCAGAAGGCGTGGTTGCCGATGTAGTATTCATAGCCCACCGCACCGAAGATGACGCGGATAATGCCCACGATAATGACAAGACCGGCGACTGCGCCATAAGCCGCGTCGATGCGGGTCAATTGTTTGAGGCGTGGCCCCGACAGGCCGGGGCGCACCAACGCGAATTCAGCGGCAAACAAGGCCACCAAGGCGAAGACGGCCAGGTGGTGGGCCGAGGCCAGGATTAGGTCGAGCATTTGCGCTTTGCCCCATTCTATGTAATCAGTGCATACATATCTGCTTTACTATGTGATCAATGTCAACATCTACCAACAGTCCCTATCATCACGGCAATCTGCGCCAGGCCCTGCTTGAGGCGGCGCTGGTCATTCTCGAACAGCAGGGCGAGGCCGGGCTGGGCCTGCGCGATATGGCGCGGGCGGTGGGGGTCTCGCCGGCAGCCCCCTATCGGCATTTCGACAGTCGCGCTGCCCTGCTCGAAGCCCTGGCAGTAACCGGATTCCGGCGCTTTGCCGCGCGCATGGAGGCGGTGGCGGCGAGCGGGCCGGATGACCCCATGGCGGCCATGGGCAAGACCTATGTGGTCTTTGCGCTGCAGAACGCGAACCTGTTCCGCCTGATGTTCTCGCCGCAATTGAAAAAGGATAGCCGGCCTGGCCTGCGCATGGCGGCCGATGCGGCCTTTGATACGCTGCGCCATCTGGTGGGCGGCGATCTCGACAAGGGCCGGATACGCGCGCTGGCGGCCTGGGCCAAAGTGCATGGCCTGGCCGTATTGCTGCTCGACGGGCAAATCGCCATGCGCTCGGGTGAAGATACCGAGGCGCTGGTGGAAGAGATTATTTCCTCGCTTTAGGGTGGCGTCCGGCTGGTCGTTGCAGCACGGGCCCGCCCCGGAGCACAGCGGCCAAAACAATTGCCCCGGCCGCCATCATGCTCTAAACCGGCCCACGGCCTTTTCCCCAACGCCGGACACGCCCGCACATGACCCAGACCCGCTTCGACGTGCTGACCATCGGCAACGCGATTGTCGATATCATCGCCCCGGTGGAGCCCGGCTTCATCGAGCGCGAGGGCATGAAAGAGGGCATCATGCACCTGATCGATACTGATCGGGCCGAAGACCTCTATGCCAAGATGCCGCTGGGCCGCGAACAGATTTCGGGCGGCTCGGCTGCCAACACCGCCGCCGGCGTCGCCTCGCTGGGCGGCCGAGCTGCCTTTGTCGGCAAGGTGGCCGATGATCCGCTGGGCGATGTGTTCGAAGCCGATCTCACCGAAATCGGCGTGCATTACAACACCTCGCGGCTCAAGAACGGCGCGCTGACCGCCCGCTCGATGATCTTCGTGTCGCCTGATGGCGAGCGGACCATGAATACCTATCTGGGCGCCTGCCACGAACTGACCGAGCGCGATATCCATCCCGATGAAATCGGCGGCGCGGCGATCACCTATATGGAAGGGTTCCTGTGGGATCCGGTGGAAGCCAAGAAGGCCTTCGTGCTGGCCGCGCATTATGCCCACAAGAACGAACGCGCTGCGGCTTTCACCCTGTCGGACCCGTTCTGCGTCGATCGCTACCGCGCCGAATTTCTCGACCTGATCCGCTCCAAGACCATCGACTATGTCTTTGCCAATGTGAATGAGATCAAATCGCTCTATCAGACCGACGACCTGGGCGAAGCGGTGCGCGAAATCGCCAAGGACGCCGAAGTCGCCGCCATCACCATGGGTGCCGAGGGCGCCATGGCCGTGTTCAACGGCGAAGTGGTTTCAGTCCCCGCCTTCCCGGTCGACAAGGTGGTGGACGCCACCGGCGCCGGCGATCTGTTCGCCTCGGGGTTCCTGCTCGGCCTGGCGCGCGGCCAGACCATGGATGCCGCGCTCAAGACCGGGTGCCTGGCCGCCTCCGAAGTCATCACCCATATCGGCGCCCGCCCCCAGCTCGATCTCGAAGAGCTGAGCCAGAGACATGGGCTGGCTGGGTAACGACCGTTCGCCGATAGGCGGGCATTTGCGCCAGTGGCGCGATTGTAGGGAGGAACGCCCGGGGCACTATGCGCGCCGGGTCGTAACCGGCCTGGCCTCTAAGCCACGCTTACCCGTTTCCCGTCCATCTCCGCCAAGATCGCCCGCGCCGCTGCGGCCGGGTCGGGTGCAGCGATGATCGGGCGGGCGACGACCAGATGGCTGGCGCCGGCGCCGAGGGCGTCGGCGGGGGTCGTGGTGCGTTTCTGGTCGCCGGACTCGGAGCCGGCGGGGCGGATGCCAGGGGTGACGATGGCCATTTTGCTGCCCACAATGGTGCGGACCATTTCGGCCTCGTGGGCCGAGGCGACGACGCCGCCAATGCCGGCTTCGCGGGCCTGCTGGGCGCGCAGGGCAACAAGCCCGGCCGCATCGCGGGCATAGCCGGCGTTCTTGACATCATTGTCGTCCATCGAGGTGAGGACGGTGACGCCGAGCACGCAAAGGCCCGAGCCCTCCGCGCCCTTCTGGGCGGCGCGCATGGCCTTGGGATAGGCGTGCACGGTCAGCATGGTGGCGCCGGTTTCGGCAATGGCCGCCACGCCCTTTTCGACCGTATTGTCGATATCGAGCAGTTTGAGATCGAAGAACACCTTCTTGCCGGCCGCGAGCAGGGCCTTGCCCAGATTGTAGCCATCGGCGCCATAAAAGCACTGATAGCCGATCTTGTAGAAATCGACGCTGTCGCCGAGCAGCGAAACGATCTCTTCGGCGCGCGCGCGTGAAGACACGTCGAGACCCACGATCAACTGGCCAGACATGGTCTTTCTCCCGATTTGTGATTTGCCCTTCGCCTCGCACAGGAGCGGACCAAGAGCAAGCCTTCTCTTGATGCTATGGCGCCATAACAGGCTTGCAGCGCAATGCTATGGCATCATATCAAGCCGTATTCTGCTCGTGTTTTCCGGATTTTCTCATGCAGCAACAAGCATTGGCGGCCATGGTGGCCTGGATGCGGCTCGATACCGCGCTCAAGGCTTTTGAAGCCGCGCTCAAGCGCGACCACAAGATCACCACGCTGCAATTGGCGGTGCTGCATATCGTCTCCGAACGCCCCCATATTCCGCTCGCGGCCCTGCGCAAGGCGCTCTTGGCTCATCCCGCCACGCTTGGCCAGGCGATTGACGATCTGCGCCGCAAGGGGCTGTGCCTGGTGCGCACCAATCCCGAGGACCGGCGGGCCCGCAATGTGTTCCTGAGCGAAGCGGGGGCCGCGCTGGTCGCCGCCGTGCCAATGGCCGGCCCGATGCGGCTGCGCGACGTCGTGGGAGAGAACGAGCGGCTGGACCGGCTGACCCCGGCGCTCAACGATGCGCTGGAGCTGTTCGGGCTGGAGGACTGGACTGGTCGGTAGGCTTCATCACGCAAACCAGTCCGGCGCGATTTCTTCCATCGGTGTCCAGTCGGTCAGCAATTGCTTGGCGGCAAGGTCGAAGACAAAGCCATTGCCACCGCCGGGCGCGCCGATATGGCCCTGGTCTTCCTCGCGCGAAATGCGGCGATTGCCCAGCCGGCATTTGAGCAGGGTGCCGACCGCACCATGGCCGCAAAACACCGCCACGCCATCGGCGGGCACAGCAGCACAAGCGGTCCGAATGGTCGAGACGATACGCGCCTGGGCGTCAATGGCGCGCTCCCAGCCCTCGATGCTCTGCTGGGGAAAGGCGAAAAAACGGTCCGCCGTTTCCTCGAACAGCGCTGGTGGCAGAAAGCCGGTGGCGGAGCGGTCATTCTCGCCCATCTGGTGATCGGCCAGCACCGGCGTGCCGGCCGCTGCCGCGATCAGCTCGGCCATTTGCAGCGCCTTGGTCTCGCGGCTCGAAAAGATGATCGCCCCTTCGGGCACCACGCCGCGCGTCACAAAGGCCTCGACCCGCGCCCGGCCCAGATCCGACAGGCCCCAGAGCGGTACCGGGATAGCCGCATCGATCCGGACCTGTGGGTGGGTGAGGTAGAGCGCGCGCAATTCTATCCCCGGCTGAAATGGGTCAGTTCGGTGACCATCTGGTCAACCTTGCGGATGATCGCCGGTTCCACCGGGTCGCCATTCTCGTCGAATGCGGTCTCGGCCGGGCCGATGCCAAGCAGCGTCGGCACGATCAGCGTGCCCACCTTGGTCAGGCTGTCGCGCAGATGGCTCAAGGACCATATGGTGCCATACTTTCCCGATGAGACCCCGCCAATGCCGAACACGGCATGGCGAAACACGCTCGGCTTCTGGCGCGACAGCCAGGTGATGGTGTTGACCAAAAGCGGCGGCACTCCGCCATTATACTCGGGGCTTGCGATGAACACGATGTCGTGGCTGCGCCACATCTCGGCCAGTTTCACCGCCGCCTCGGGCACGTGGTCGGGCTCAAGATCTTCGTTGAAGATCGGCATGTCGAAATCAGCCAGGCTGATTTCGGTCACCGCAACCCCGGCCTGGGTAAGCTTGCGGCCCATATGCTGTTGCAGAATGCGGTTATAGGACCCCTTGCGGATTGACCCGGACAGGGTAAGCGCCGTCTTCATATTGCCTCCGGAATAATCAAGAATGTCGAAAGTGACGTGACCAGTTCGTCGGTGCAAGGAAATAGCTTGGTATAGGCGCGATTGTCGGGCCTGGAGCACATTTCAAGGAGACCGCTTATGTCCACCTCGATTTTCGTCAACGTGCCGGTTCGCGACCTCGCCGCCGCCATGGCCTATTACAAGGCGCTCGGTTTCGAGCACAATCCGCAGTTCACCGACGAGACTGCGGCCTCGATCGTGATCTCGGACACCATCTATGTGATGCTGCTGACCCACGAGAAATTCCAGGATTTTTCCAAGAAGCCGATCCCCGATTTCAACAATGAGATCGGCGCGCTCTATGCGCTGTCGCGTGACAGCCGTGAAGCCGTGGATGCCATTGCCGCGGCCGCGCTCAAGGCGGGCGGCACCGAACAGCGCGATCCGGATGATTATGGCTTCATGTATTCGCGCGCCATTGCCGATTTAGACGGCCATGTCTGGGAATATGTCTATATGGACATGGCCCAGTTCCCGTCCGAATAATCGGCACAATCTCCGGGCGCGGCCGCCATCGGCCCGCCCGTCCCCGCCTGCCCTAACCCAACCTCAAAAGGCGCCGGACCAGCCGCCAATATTGCTCGCGCTGGTAGCGGTAGTAATGCGCATTGGTCATCAGGTGCCGATAGGTCTGCTTGAAGGCCACGCGCGCCCAGGGCCACCAGGGGCGGCTGTCGGACGAATAATGCAGGATGTGCGGGTCGAACACCTCGTGCGCCGGCTCGGGGTTCTGCATGTTCCAGCGCGGGTTGAGCTCCAGGAACTGCCCTTTCAGCACATAGTTGAGAATGTCCTGGTCGTAATAGAACTGCTCAAGTTCGCCGGGTGGCAGATCCTTGAGGCCGGCGATGAAATCGACCTGGGCGTAGCGCTCGAGATCGATCAGCATCACCCCGGCATTGTAATAGGGCTCGGCCATGGAAAAGCTCGACCGCGCCAAAAGGTCCCGGCCGGCAATGCAATGCATGCGGTCCGGCTGCAACGCCGCGGCAATCACCTTGCCTTCCATGTCGATGGCGAACAGCTTTTCGATCGGACTGCGCACAAAGGTGTCGGCGTCGATATAAAGCGCCCGCTTCGTCCCGGCGGGCAGCAGTTCGCTCAGGAACAGGCGCACATAGACGATCGGGTTGAGCCGCTTCATGCGAATGCGCGGAAAGGCGGCGATGCGCGCGCCCAGAATGTCGCTTTGCTTGAGATCGGTCAGATGCAGGGCGGCGCCGTAATCATCGGCAATGGATTGGATGATCGCCAGATTGTCCGGCTTGAGCCCGGTGTGAAAGACATGGAACCGCAGCGCGGTGGGGTCGGTGCTGGTCAGGCAGAGCGAGCGCATGGTCGCATAGGCCGGGCCCCAGAAATTGTCGTCAAAGGTCAGGACGATTTCATGCACGGCGTGTGGCCCTCAGACCTGCGGAGAAGGTGCTGAGCATGCCGCACCTTCGTGCCACTCGGCCATAGGCCTCGTGGCCTTGAGCCCTCAAATCACGCCACCGGCGTGATTTGGCGCGAAGCGCCGGGCTCAAGCCTCAAACATTTTCTTGAGTTTGTCGAAGAAACCGTCCGATGTCGGGCTGGTTTCGCCGGTTTCGAGACGGGCAAATTCCTCGAGCAGTTCGCGCTGCCTGCGGCTCAGATTTTGCGGTGTCTCGATGTCGAGCTGCACATAGAGGTCGCCGACATCCTTGCTCCGCAGCACCGGCATGCCCTTGCCCTTGAGGCGCACACGCTGGCCCGGCTGGGTGCCAGCCGGCACTTTCACCTTGGCGCGGGCATTGTCCAGCGTGGGCACCTCGAACTCGCCACCCAAAGCGGCAGTGGTCATCGAGATGGGCACGCGCGCATAGAGATCGGCGCCGTCGCGCTGGAACAATTGGTGCGGCTTGATCGAGACGAAAATATACAGATCGCCCGGCGGGCCGCCGCGCAATCCGGCCTCGCCCTCATTGGCCAGGCGGATGCGGGTGCCGTCTTCGATGCCCTGGGGCACGTCGACGCTGAGCTTGCGATTCTGCTGCCGCCGGCCCTGGCCACCGCAATCGGTGCAGGGCTGGTCCATCATCTGGCCGCGGCCCTGGCAGACCGGGCAAGTGCGTTCGATGGTGAAAAAGCCCTGGGCGGCCCGCACCTTGCCATGACCATTGCACTGCCGGCAGGTATGGGTGCCGGTGCCCGGCTTGGCCCCGGCCCCGTCACAGGTTTCGCAGGTGGCCAGGGTCGGCACGTCGATCTCGACGGTGCGCCCTTCAAAGCTCTCTTCGAGCGTGATCTCGAGATTGTAGCGCAGGTCCGAGCCGCGCATGCGCGCCGCCCCGCCACCGCCCCTTCGACCGGCGCCACCGCCCATGAAATCGCCGAAGATGTCCTCGAAGATGTCGGACATGGAGGACGCAAATTCCGGCCCGAAGCCCGGACCACCACGCGGCCCGCCGCCATTTTCAAAGGCGGCATGCCCAAACCGGTCATAGGCCGCGCGCTTTTGCGGGTCCTTGAGGGTGTCGTAGGCCTCGTTGATTTCCTTGAACTTGTGCTCGGCCTCTTCATTGCCCGGATTGCGGTCGGGGTGAAACTGCATGGCGAGCTTGCGATAGGCGCTCTTGAGAGCACCATCATCGGCACCCTTCTGGCAGCCAAGCACCTCATAGAAATCGCGTTTGGCCAAGTTGAACTCTCTTTGTCGGTCGCGCCGGTCTGGTCGTCGCGCTGGATTGAAATCAAGAAAGGCCGGCTGGGCCGGCGCTCAAACCCGCATATGGGCAGGCGTGCGCCTCTTAGCAAGGGCGGGCCGGTGGATCAACAGCACTTGGATTCACGTGAAACGCCGCGCCGTCCCGAAGGGCCGACCCTGCCTGTGACGCACTTGCAGGCGGAGAACCATGTCATGGCAAACTCTAAACAAGCGCGTCTGCCGCCTGGCCTTGCAGCGACGCGGTTGCGGAGGTGGACGTGTTCCGAGGCGCGTGCGTCTCAGTAAACTAGAATAAATAGAGACGTCGCCGCCTCGGAACACCGGGTTTCTCCTGCTGTCGTGGCCCCTATTGATCGCTCGTCGCAAGGTGGCCCAACCAGCAGGCAGGCCCTGGAGCGACCCAGCACCCAACCAGCTCCTCCCGCAAAAGTTCGCTGCAGTCCGTCCGCGCGGGAGTGATGGGGGGATTATGACGCACGTTTTGGACCCGAGGATAAGTCTGTGTCCATTCTGGTGGATGGCCGATCCCCATCCGTCACTACCGGACTCATCCTGCTTGGACCCAAAACAAAAGCCCCGGTGTCTCCACCGGGGCTTTGTCATTTCAGTCTAGCCAGCCTTACGCCGACTTCTTGTCGTCGTCGCCGTCCTTGACCTCTTCGAAGTCGGCGTCGACCACGTCGTCATCGCCATCATCATCGGTCCCATTGGCCTTGGCTTCAGCTTCGGCCTGGCTGGCCTTGTACATGGCCTCGCCCAGCTTCATCGAGGCTTCTGCCAGGGTTGCGGTCTTTTCCTTGATGGCTTCGGCATCGTCGCCTTCCAGCACCGATTTGAGATCGGCAATGGCGGTTTCGATGGCGGCCTTGTCCTCAGCCGAGACCTTGTCGCCATAATCGGCCAGCGACTTCTCGGTCGAGTGGACCAGCGACTCGCCCTGGTTCTTGGCTTCGACGGCCTCGCGCTTCTTCTTGTCCGCCTCGGCATTGGCCTCGGCGTCCTTGACCATCTGCTCGATATCGGCGTCCGAAAGACCACCCGAGGCCTGGATGCGGATCTGCTGCTCCTTGCCGGTGCCCTTGTCCTTGGCCGAGACATTGACGATGCCGTTGGCGTCGATGTCGAAGGTCACCTCGATCTGCGGCACGCCACGCGGCGCGGGCGGAATGCCGGCCAGGTCGAAATTGCCCAGCAGCTTGTTGTCCGCAGCCATTTCGCGCTCGCCCTGGAAGACGCGGATGGTCACCGCGTTCTGATTGTCCTCGGCGGTCGAGAAGGTCTGGCTCTTCTTGGTCGGGATGGTGGTATTGCGATCGATCAGGCGGGTGAACACGCCACCCAGCGTTTCGATGCCCAGCGAGAGCGGGGTCACGTCGAGCAGCAGCACGTCCTTGACGTCGCCCTGCAGCACACCGCCCTGAATGGCAGCGCCCAGCGCCACCACTTCGTCCGGGTTGACGCCCTTGTGCGGCTCCTTGCCGAAGAGCTGCTTGACCGCTTCCTGCACCTTGGGCATGCGGCTCATGCCGCCGACCAGCACGACTTCGTCGATCTGGCTGGCCGAGACGCCGGCATCCTTCATCGCCTGCTTGCACGGCTCGATGGTGCGGGTGATCAGGTCATCGACCAGCGATTCGAGCTTGGAGCGGCTGAGCTTGAGCGTCAGGTGCTTGGGGCCAGACGCGTCGGCGGTGATGAAGGGCAGGTTGATTTCGGTCTGGGTCGAGCTCGAAAGTTCGATCTTGGCCTTTTCGGCCGCTTCCTTGAGGCGCTGCAGCGCCAGCTTGTCCGAGCGCAGGTCGATGCCCTGCTCTTTCTTGAACTCGTCGGCCAGGTAGTCGACCAGGCGCATGTCGAAGTCTTCACCACCCAGGAACGTGTCGCCATTGGTGGATTTCACTTCGAACACGCCATCGCCGATCTCGAGGATCGACACGTCGAAGGTACCGCCGCCAAGGTCATAGACCGCGATGGTGCCGCTATTCTTCTTGTCGAGGCCATAGGCGAGCGCCGCTGCGGTGGGCTCGTTGATGATGCGCAGCACTTCGAGGCCGGCAATCTTGCCTGCGTCCTTGGTGGCCTGGCGCTGGCTGTCGTTGAAGTAGGCCGGAACGGTGATCACGGCCTGCGTGACGGTCTCACCAAGATAGCTCTCGGCGGTTTCCTTCATCTTCTGCAGCACCATGGCGGAAATCTGCGAGGGCGAATATTTCTCGCCCGAGGCTTCCACCCAGGCATCGCCATTGTCGGCCTTGGTGATCTTGAAGGGCACCAGGTCCTTGTCCTTGGCTACGACCGAATCATCGTAGCGGCGGCCGATCAGGCGCTTGACGGCAAAAAGGGTATTTTCCGGATTGGTGACGGCCTGGCGCTTGGCCGGCTGGCCGACGAGACGCTCGCCATCCTTGGAAAAGGCGACCATGGACGGGGTGGTCCGGGCGCCTTCAGCGTTCTCGATCACCTTGGGGTTGGTGCCGTCCATGACGGCAACGCAGCTATTGGTGGTACCCAGGTCGATACCGATGACTTTAGCCATTACTCTGCCTCTTTCTCAGCGAACCCGCGATTAAAGCCCTCTCAAGGAAAGCAGCTTCCTGGCCCGATGGGCCGGGGTCCCTCATAGGTTGTGAAGTCGCCCCTTGCGGGGCCTCGGGGCGTATATAGGGGGGTGTCATGAACGCTTCAAGCGCGCGTATTGGGGAATTTCCTGCTTCCCCGACAAAGCACCGGCCTGCATTGGATGATTCCCCAAGGCGAACAAACAGCCTAAGAGCGCAGCATGATGACGCCCGGCACCCTTTTGCTGCATGACAATCTGAACCCTGATGGCCAGAACCTGCTGTTTCGCGCCCCGCGCGCGGTGCTGGTCGCCCATACGGCTGCGGAGGCCAGGGCCGCCCTGACACGGATCGCCAAGGCCGGCCGGGACGGGCTGTGGGCCGCCGGTTACCTGGCTTATGAATTGGGCCATATTTTCGAGGAACGGCTTGAAGCGCTGCTCCCCGCGCGCAGCAAGACCCCGCTGCTCTGGTTCGGACTCTATCAGGCACCAGAGCGGCTTGGGGCCGACCAGGTATGGCGGCTTCTGGCCGAGGCGCCCGATGGCCGTGCCATTTCGGTCAACCCCGTTTCCGGCTTTGCGGACTATGAAAAACCCTTCGAGCAGGTCAAGGCGCTGATTGCCGCCGGCGACAGCTACCAGGTCAATCTGACCTTCAAGGCCCGCTTCATGCTTGAGGGGCATGCGTTGGGCCTCTATCGCCGCCTGGCGCAGAGCCAGCAGACGGCCTATGGCGCCTATCTCGATGCCGGGGATCACCAGGTGCTCTCCCGCTCGCCCGAACTGTTTGTCGCCTTGGTTGCCGATGAGCTCAGCGCCCGGCCGATGAAGGGCACGCTGCGGCGCGGGCCAACCCTTGCCCAGGACGCGGCCGGCCGGGCCGCCCTGGCCGCCGATGAAAAGAACCGCGCGGAAAACCTGATGATCGTTGACCTGCTGCGCAACGATCTGGGCCGCATTGCCCGAACCGGCTCGGTTGCGGTGACGGACCTGTTTACCGTGGAGACCTATCGCAGCCTCCATACCATGACCTCGGGGATAAAGGCGCAAATCCGTCCGGGTGTGGGCTTTGTCGAAGTGCTGGAAAATCTCTTTCCCTGCGGCTCGATCACCGGCGCACCAAAACTGCGGGCGATGGAAATCATCCATGCCCTCGAGGCGAGCCCGCGCGGGCTCTATACCGGCTCGATCGGCTATCTCGCCCCGAACGGCGATTTTGCCTTCAACGTGGCCATTCGGACTGCGGTGATCGATAGCGAAGGGCGCGGCGAGATTGGCATTGGCGGCGGCATCGTTGCCGATTCGCTGGCGCGCGATGAATATGAGGAGGCCCTGCTCAAATTGAGTTTCCTGTCCGACCCGGCCCCGCCGGTCACCCTGATCGAAACCTTCAAATGGACGCCGGAGGACGGCTATGCGCTGCTGGATCGGCATCTTGATCGCCTGATCGCCTCGGCGGCCTATTTTGGCCTGACAGCGACGCGCGAGGGGGCCCTGGCCTGCCTGGCCGCGCATGCCCTGGACTGGGCCGGACCCATGCGGGTGCGGCTCACCTTGTCCGAAGCGGGATTTGACCTCGGCGCCGTGCCGCTGCCGCCCACCCCGGACAAATTCCGCTTCGCCATTGCCAAAGAGGCGTTGGATTCTGCCAGCATCTGGCTGGCGCACAAGACCACCAATCGTGCCTTTTATGATGCGCCGCGCCAGCGGGCCCATGAGGCGCATGGCCTGGATGAGCTGGTGTTCACCAATGAACGCGGCGAAGTAACCGAGGGCTCGTTTACCAACCTGTTCATCGAGCGCGGGGACCGGCTCTTCACCCCGCCGCTGACCTCCGGCGTGCTGCCCGGCACGCTGCGTGCCGAGCTGCTCGCCACCGGCAAGGCAGAAGAGCGCGTGCTCGGGCTTGCCGATCTGCGCGCCGCCGATGCAATCTGGCTGGGCAATTCGGTGCGCGGACTGGTCCGGGCCGAATGGGTAGAGCTGGAGAATCCTGACGCATGACCACTGCCATTACGCCCCAAGACGTGCTTGTCGTTGTCGATGTGCAATATGATTTCCTGCCTGGCGGCAGCTTGGCGGTGGCGGGGGGCGACGAGATCGTGCCGCTGGTCAACAAGCTGGCGGGCCGGTTCAGCAATGTCGTGCTCACCCAGGACTGGCACCCTGCCGACCACATTTCCTTTGCCAGCCAGCATGCGGGCAAGGCGCCCTTCGAGACAATCGAACTCGACTATGGCACCCAGGTGCTCTGGCCGGACCATTGCGTGTGGCAGACCAAGGGTGCCGAGCTGAGCCGGGATCTCAACATACCCCATGCCCAGCTCATCATCCGCAAGGGCTACAACCGGGCCATTGACAGCTATTCGGGCTTCCAGGAGGCGGACCGCGAAACCCTGACCGGCCTGGCCGGCTATCTCAACGAACGCGATGTGGGACGGTTGTTCGTGGTGGGGCTGGCCACCGATTTCTGTGTCGCCTGGACGGCGCTGGACGGGGCCGCCGGGGGCTTTGACGTCACCGTCATCGAAGACGCCACCCGCGCCATCGATGCCAATGGGTCTCTGGAACAGGCCTGGGCCGAAATGGAAGCGGCAGGGGTCAGTCGCATTCGGAGCCGGGATATCCTCGGCTAAAGCTTCGCCCCATCCACCGTGCGCGTCACCCCGCCCGCACTGATCTGCCTGATCACCAGCGCATAATCGCTCCGCCCATTGGCATAGAGCCGGAACAAGCCGTCGCGCCCGGCAAAACCGGCGGGGTTGGTGAGCAGGCTCGCCTCGTAAGGCGGGATGGCCAGCGACAGGGTGTTCACATTGGCCAGGATCGTGGCGGTATAGGCAATGGTGGCCATTTGCGGCGGATTGCCGCCAAAGCGCGCCGCATAATCGGCGCGAATGGCATTGAGCCCGGCCTCGTCCACCGCCGGGAAGATCGCTCCGGCCAGCGCCGGATTGCCCAGCAATGCGGGGTCATTGGTCCAATCAGCCGAGCCGACCAATTTCACCGTTTCAGGGGTGGCGCCGGCCTGTGCCAACAAGCTGGCAAAGGTCGGTGCGCTGGCCCGGTCGGGCATGACGAGGGCATCGATCGCGCCGCGTTCGATCAGCAGACGGGCCTGATCGACGATCTGCTGGGCTTCGCTGATATTGGAAAAGGTATAGACTGCGCTGGGACTGAACCCGGCGGCAATGGCCTGTTGCCGGAAGGCCGTGGCCAGGGCCTCGCCATAGGGCGTTGCCGAGAAAATGCCCGCTGGCCCGCGCCGCCCCTGATCGCGCAGATAGCGCACTGCGCGCTTCATTTCGGTCTCGGGCAGCACATTGAGCACATAGACGCCCGGCATGGCGACCGCGCTGTTATTGGCAAAACCGATCAGCGGAATATTGGCCGCCCGCGCTGCCGCCCCGGCGGCGCTCACCTGTTCGGCCGTCACCGGCCCCAGGATCAGCTTGGCGCCATCGGCCACGGCGGCATTGGCGGCGCTGGTGGCCCCCGCCGCGCTGTCGCCAGTATCGCGCAGCGAGATGGTGATGTTCTCGCCGATATTGGGATTGGCCTCGATGAACTGAATGGCGAGCTTTGACGCATTGGCCAGCGCCGTGCCCAACTGGCTCAGCGCCGCATTGCCCGACAGCGGCAGCAAGAGCGCCACATTGACGCGACCGCGCCCGAATTGTTCCTTGGGGGCACTGGCGATCGGGGACAGGCCGCCAGTGTTGGCGCCATCACCGGCCCAGGGCAGCGAGAAGGAACGCGACCCCCATTGCAGCGAACCCGGAGAACAGGCGGCCAGCGCCGAGGCCAGACCCGCAATGGCCGCGCGGCGGCTCCATCTTGCCCCTTTGTCCCCCATTTCCATGCGATGCCGTTTCAAATCCTCACAATGTGTTAACAAGGTCGCCGCATATGGTTAACCAATGTTTGAGATGCGTATGGGGCAGGCGATGAGTGAGGCGCAAAGAGACTATTTCATTGCCGGCACCAGGTTCGAAGCCCCGCCTTTGGCGCCGGGCCTTTATGTCGTGGCGACGCCCATCGGCAATCTGCGCGACATCACCCTGCGTGCGCTCGAAACCCTGGCCGGCGCCGAGCTGGTGCTGTGCGAAGACACGCGCACTTCGGCCAAACTGCTCGACCATTACGGCATCAAGGGCCGTCGCCAGGCGTTGCATGAGCATAATGAGCGCGACAAGGCAGAGGACATCGCCGCGCGCGTGGCGGCCGGGGCGGCCATTGCCTTGATTTCCGATGCGGGCACCCCCCTGCTCTCCGACCCCGGTTTTCCGCTGATCCGGGCGCTGGCCGAACAGACCCTGCCGGTCTTTCCCATTCCCGGCGCTTCGGCGCTGCTCTCGGCGCTGGTGGTAGCCGGCCTGCCCACCGACGCCTTCACCTTTCACGGTTTCCTGCCGCCCAAGGCGGGGGCCCGCACCAATGCGCTGGAAAAACTCAAGGATTCACGTGAAACGCTGGTGTTCTACGAATCGCCCCGTCGCCTCGCCGCCTGCCTTGCCGGCATGCGCGACGTGCTGGGCAACCGGCAGGCGGCCGTCTCGCTTGAACTGACCAAGCGCTTTGAACGCACCTTTCGCGGGTCGCTTGCCGACTTGGCCGGCCAATTCAGCGAGGAGAGCACCAAGGGCGAGGCGGTCATTATCGTGGCGGGCGCCGCCGAACCCAGTGCGCCATCTGCCGAGGATTGGCAGACTGCCCTCTCCGAGGCCATGGCCGGACAGCCGCTGCGCGCTGCGGTCGACGAGATCGCAACGCGGTTCGGCCTCAAGCGCAAGGAAGTCTATGATGCCGCGCTCGCCCTCAAAAACGCCCAGTGAGCGGCGCATTGCCGCCGAGCGGGCCGGCCATCGCGGCGAAATGCTGGCCGCCCTGTTCCTGCAATTGAAATTCTATCGCCTGCGCCAGCGCCGCTTCAAAACTCCGATGGGCGAGATTGACCTGGTCGTCGAGAGGGCCGGCATCATCGTCTTCGTCGAGGTCAAGGCGCGGGCACGCAATGCTGATGAGCATGTGACCCATGCCGCGATCAATCGCCGCCGCATCACCCGCGCTGCCCAATATTGGCAAGCGCGCCACCCGGCCGAATCTGGCAAGGACTTCCGTTTCGACGTGATTTTCCTTGCACCCTGGCGCTGGCCACGCCATCTCATCAACGCCTTTCCCGCAGCGTGAGTCTTGCCATGTCGCTCAAAGTCGCCGTCCAGATGGACCATATTGCCACCATCAACCCGACCGGCGATTCCACCTTCGCCATGATGCTCGAAGCCCAGGCACGCGGGCATGAACTGCTGCACTACACCCCCGATACGCTGTCGCTGAATGGCAACGTGGTGAGCGCCCTCTGCCAGAAAGTCACGGTGAGCGACGCGCAAAAGGGTGAGCACTTCACCCTGGGCGAAGCCGCACGGGTGGACCTCTCCACCCAGGACGTGGTGCTGATGCGCCAGGACCCGCCCTTTGACATGAACTATATCACGCTCACCCATCTGCTCGAGCGCATTCATCCCAACACCCTGGTGGTCAATCCGCCTCCCGCGGTGCGCAATGCGCCAGAAAAAATCCTGGTGACGGAGTTCCCCGAACTGATGCCGCCCACCCTGGTAACGCGCGACCGGGCCGAGATCCGGGCGTTCCGCGAGGAGCACGGCAATATCATCGTCAAGCCGCTTTACGGCAATGGCGGGGCCGGCGTGTTCTTCATCCAGGAGGGCGACCATAACCTTGCGAGCCTGCTCGAGCTGTTCGAGGCCAATTATCGCGAACCCTTCATGGTGCAGCGCTACCTGCCGGATGTGCGACAGGGCGACAAGCGCATCATCATCATTGATGGCGAGCCGGTGATGGGGCTCAACCGCATTCCCGCCGATGGCGAGGCGCGCTCCAACATGCATGTGGGCGGACGCCCCGAGCTCTCGCCGCTGACCGAGCGCGAAAAGGAAATCTGCGCCACCATTACCCCGGCGCTGAAAGAGCGCGACATGATCTTTGTCGGCATCGACGTCATCGGTGGCTATCTCACCGAAATCAACGTCACCTCCCCCACCGGCATCCGCGAAATCAAACGCTTCGGCGGACCCGATATTGCTGTGCTGATCTGGGACGCGATCGAGAAGCGGCGGAGGCCAAAGTGAGCGGACCAATTGTTACCTACGACCCCGAGGCCGACGCAGCCTATATCTATTTCTCGACGGGGCCTGTGCAGGAAAGTGAAGAAGTCTCACGCGGTGTGGTTTTTGACTACGACAGGGACGGGTGTATTATTGGGATGGAAGTTCTAGGGGCGAACAAGAAGCTTCCTGCCGCTTTGCTCGCACAGAGTCTCCCGCCCAATCGTCCGGAGCGACGCCGCTGACAGGGTTGGCGCGGCTGCGCAAATGCCCAAGTGCTGTGTCTTGGGCTGGGGAGCTTGCATGAACACTTTTCTCGTCGCGTTTGCCACGCTGTTCGCCACTGTCGGTGTGGCCGATATCGCCTTCATCTTTGCCGCGCTGACCAAGGACAATACGCCGGCCCAGCGCCGCACCTTTGCCACGCGCGGCGTGCTGATCGCGCTGGCGATCCTGTTGTTCTTTGCCGTGTTGGGCAATGCGATTCTGGATGTGTTCGGCATCACCATTCCTGCCCTGCGCACTGCCGGTGGCGTGCTCTTGCTGCTGATTGCCATCGACATGGTGTTTGCCCGCCATTCGGGCGGCACCGGGACAACGGACGAAGAAGAGCTTGAAGCGCGCCAGAGCCAGGATATTTCGGTGTTTCCCCTGGCCATGCCGCTGATGGCCGGACCCGGCGCAATATCCGCTGTTATCCTGCTCACCACCGGGGCGACCACAGATCTCGAATTCTGGCTGGTGCTGGCGGCCATCGTGGTGATCCTGGCCCTGTGCTGGCTGACCCTTCTCATTGCCATTCCGATCCAGCGCCTGCTCGGCCTTACCGGCCTGTCGGTCGTCTCGCGCGTTGTCGGCATTCTGCTCGCCGCTCTTGCGGTGCAATTCGTCTTCGATGGCATCAAGGCCAGCGGCCTATTGGGCGGCTAGGCGGCCAATGCCGCTAATTTGCTGAAAATTGTCGGCGTTAAGCAAGTCTTAACGCTGTGATTGCACCGTGACGTATCCGGACGCAGGAATAGCGCAGGTCTACGGATAGGGATTTTTCCATATGCGTCTCGCTGCTGCCCTGGCTTTGCTGATCTTTGCCATCATGGCCACAAGCGTGGCCGGAACCGGTGCCGTCCGCTCCGAAATGCTCACCCCGATCACCGCCACGCTTTAGCGCGCGATGTTCACCGGCTCGGCTTCGCTTGCGGGTGAAACACCGACACCGAAGGCATCGACGCGGCCGACCGGTGCCTCAAGCAGGCTCTCAAGCGGAAATGCGGCCGGGGTACTGACCGGCGCGCCGGCCGTCAGCAGGTCGCCGGCCCGTTCCGGCGCCCGGCCCAGCGGCATCACCGTGCCGGCCACTTCAAGCAGCCGGATCTGCCCCAGACCCTGGAAGGGCGGGCGCAGCATGGCCGCCGCATCGGTCCCTTGCAGCGGATCGACCACGGCCACGCTCACCCGGCCGCCGCGATAAAAGCTGCGCATCGCCTGGCTGATATAGAAAGCCAGCTTGTCCGAGCCGGCCGACGAAAAATGAATGCCGTCATCCTTGCGCATGCGCGCATTCTGCCCGTTCACATCTGGACCATGGGAGGTGTATTTCCCCTCCTCATCGGCAAAGCGATCAAAAATGTCGAGATACTCAGCGCCCCCGGAAAACGCTGCCAGCCGGTGCAAGGCGCTGATCTGGCTGATCGCCGCCGAATACTGGCTGCGCGACATGGGTGGCATGCCCATCCAGATCACCGGTTTGCGCGCCGCCCGCAATTGCTCGAGAAATGTGTTGAGCCGGGCCTGATAGGCACTGGTCCAGCCTTCGCTCAGCGGCTCGTAGGATTGGCCGCCGGTGTTGAGATCCTGATTGTCATTGATGCCGATAATCACCACCGCCAGATCAAAACTGTCTGCAGCGATCTGCTCTGCCAGCGCCGCGTTCCAATCGAAATAGTCATCGCGCACGAAACCTGATGCACTGACCCCCTGCTCGACGACCACCAGGTTGGGGTCTTCGGCGTAAAAGCGCTCCAGCGCTCTGGCCAGGTCAATGGCCAGCGAGTCGCCGAAGACGGCCAGGCGCGTGGCGTCTTCTGCCTTGTCGATGGCGGGCTTGGGTGGCGGCAGGGCAGCGGCCGGTGCCGGCGCGGCCTGCTGGCGTGGCTGGGTCTGGCGCACCTGCGGGGCGGGTTCAGGCTCTTCGCCAAACAGCAGGTCGAACAATGTGCGGCGGCGCGGCTGCTCGGCCTGGGCCACCAGCATGCGGTCATCCGTGAGCGGCTGCGCCCAGGCCGGGCCGAAATCGGCCAGGACAACGAGGCTAACCAGACAACACAGGACGAACCGTTTCATAGCCATTTCCGCAAGGCTGCAATTGCCGCCTTTTACCACCAGCGCCCGGTCCTGACCACGCTGCTCGCCACCCCGTTACCGGACCGCTGCGCTCAAGGCGTCAAATGCGGCGCGGGTGACGAAGCCATCGGCAATCTCGCCGCGCTGCGCCTGGAACCTGGCATAGGCCGCCTGGGTGATCGGGCCGATGCGGCCATCCACCGCCCCGTCATAAAGACCCAATTGTTTGAGCGCCTGCTGAATGGCCTGGCGCTGCGCCAGATCGGGGAATTGCGTATCGCGCGGCCATGGCGTGACGAATGGTCCGCTGCCCTTGAGACGGTCGGTCAGATGCGCCACCGCCATGGCGTAGCTGTCGGAGAAATTATAGCCTTTGAACACCAGATAATTGGCGGTCATCAGGAATTTCGGTCCACTCCGGCCGGCCGGCACATACAGAAACACCGGGGTGGAGAGGTCGGCAAACTGCCGATTGGCCACGCGGACAATGCCGCGCTCGGCGAAGAAGGAGACGGGCCGCAATTGCTCGCGGCTGGCCAGCAGATAATCGAAACTGTTCGGCACCACGACCTCAAAACCCCAATCGAGCCCGGGCTGATAGCCCAGCCGCCGGAGATAGACCGCGCTGGTGACCAGGGCATCGGCGAGGGAAGCGTGGAGGTCGATACGGCCGTCGCCATCCCCATCGGTGCCATGCGCCAGAACATTCGAAGGATTGACCTGCAAATGCCCTATCGCCCCGGCCCAGGAGCCCACCGGCGACACCCCGCCATTGGCCGCTGTCAGTTTCAGCGCAGCGATGAAATCGGCCTTGTCCTCGACAAAGCGGCTGCGCCGCTGCCAGGCGACGGTGGCCAGCGAGCGCACAATGGGCCGGATCAGATTGTCATTGCTGAGCACGGCTCCATAATCGGTCTCCATGCCCCAAATGGCGCCGAGCACATAGGGGTCGACACCATAGGCCTGGCCCACCGCCGCAAACAGCTCTGCCTGGCGCGCCATCGCCGACTTGCCGCGCTCGATCCGGCCGGAGGAAATCCGGCTGCCGAGATAGTCCCAGATCGGCGTGGTGAACTCGGGCTGGGTCTCAACCAGGTTCGGCACCCGCGGATCGGGCGTCATGCCCGATATTATGCTGTCATAGAAAGCGCCATTGACACCGGCTGCAACCGCCTCGCTGCGAAGATCGGCCAGGAAGGCCTCAAAACGCTCCGCCGGCTGGGCAAGGACTGGCGCCACCAGCGCCAGCCAGGTCAGAACCACCAGCCGGGTGCGCATTGGGCCTCTCCTAGCGATTGCGGGTCATCAGATGCCGCTCCCAGTTGAAGGCGGTATCGACGATTTCCTCGAGGTCATCATGCTGAGGCACCCAGCCCAGCATTTGCCGTACCTTTTCGCCAGTGGCGGTAATCGAGGCCGGGTCACCGGCGCGGCGCGGGCCTTCATCGGCGCGGAAATCGACCCCGGAGACCTTGCGCACCGTTTCCACCACTTCGCGCACCGAATAGCCACGGCCATAGGCGCAGTTGAGCGTGGTGCTCTCGCCCCCGCCGCGCAGATGCTTGAGCAGCAGCGCATGAGCGGCGATCAGATCGGTGACATGGATATAATCACGCACGCAAGTGCCGTCGGGCGTTTCATAGTCGGTGCCGAAAATATCCATCTTTTCGCGCTGGCCCAGGGCCGCCTGGCAGGCGACCTTGATCAGGTGGGTGGCCTCGGGCGTGGACTGGCCGGAGCGCTTCTGCGGGTCTGCGCCGGCCACGTTGAAATAGCGCAACACGCCATAGGTGATGTCATGGGCCGCCGCCACATCGGCCAGCATCCATTCGGTCATCAGCTTGGACCGGCCATAGGGTGACATCGGATTGAGAGGGGTCTCTTCGACCACCGGGTCCAGCCCGGTCATGCCGTAAACAGCGGCGGTGGACGAGAAAATGAAGTGCTTCCCCCCGCCCCTGACGGCCGCCTCGATCAGATTGCGCGAGGTAGCAGTGTTGTTGCCGTAATATTTCAGCGGGTTGACCACCGATTCGGGCACGACGATCGAACCGGCGAAATGAATGATCTCGGTAACCGCGTGCTTTTCGATCAATCCCAGCACATGTTCGGTGTTGCCTGCATGGCCGGTTTCAAAAATCGCGCGCCCGTCAATCGCCCAGTCGAAGCCGGTGACCAGATTGTCCAGCACGACGATTTTTTCGCCCGCATCGGCCAGATTGAGCACCATATGGCTCCCGATATAGCCGGCGCCCCCGGTAACCAATACTGTCATTTATCGCTAACTCCCGGCATCACAACGCTATTTGGTTGCAACATTATGTGGCAGATGTTGATTTAGCTTTACGCTGACTACCCTTCGAATGCCACTCAGGAGAGCATCGCGTGTCCAAACGTGTCCGTACAGCCGTCTTTCCCGTCGCAGGTCTGGGAACCCGTTTCCTGCCAGCAACCAAGGCCATGCCCAAGGAAATGCTGACGGTCGTGGACCGGCCGCTGATCCAATATGCGGTGGACGAGGCCCGCGAGGCCGGCATCGAACACTTCGTCTTCGTTACCGGCCGCAACAAGGGCGTTATCGAGGACCATTTCGACCGCCAGTTCGAACTCGAGGCGACGCTGGAAAGCCGCGGCAAGACCGAGGCGCTCCAGGAATTGCAGCAGGACCTGCCCTCGGCGGGCCGCACCAGCTTTACCCGCCAGCAGGAGCCGCTGGGCTTGGGCCACGCCGTCTGGTGCGCCCGCGACATTGTCGGCGATCAGCCCTTTGCCCTGTTGTTGCCCGACATGATCTTCCAGGCCAAGCCGGGCGTGCTCAAGCAGATGATGGATGCCTATGAGGAGCGCGCCGGCAATATCATCGGCGTGGAGGAATGCGCCTGGGAGGACGTATCCTCCTATGGTGTTGTGGTGCGCGGCGATGGGCCGGATGAGGGCTTTGCCATCAATGGCATGGTGGAAAAGCCCAAGCGCGAAGAGGCGCCCTCCAATCTGTTCATCTCCGGACGCTACATCCTGCAGCCTGAAATCTTTGACCTGCTGGCCGAGCAGACCCGCGGCGCTGGCGATGAGATCCAGCTTACCGACGCCATGCAGACCCTGATGGGCCAGCAACGCTTCACCGGGGTGAAGTATGAGGGCAAGGTGTTTGATTGCGGCTCCAAGCTGGGCTTTCTGACCGCCAATGTGGTCTTCGCCCTGGACCGTCCCGATATCCGCCCCGGCTTTGTCGAGGAATTGCGCAAGCTCGATCTGGAAGACCAGCTCTAGCCGTGCCGGTCAGCGCCGCACCGTCACGCCAAGGCTGACGGTGTGGCTCTCAAGCACCCCGCTGGCACTGTTGTCGCGATGCGCATAGCCATAATCGGCCGAAACGGCGGTATGGGCATTGACCTTGTAATCCGCACCAATGCCGGCGCCATGGCGCTGTTCGGTTTCCGTGCTGCCTTCGAGCCAGGATCGGGCCCAGTCGGCTGATGCACGCAGGCGCAACCAGGAATTGACCGTATAGTCGAGGCTCGCCGTGGCGGTATGGGCAACCCTTGCCGTGCCCGTGCTGTCTGCGCCGGTGGGCTCCACCGTTGTGGCCAGGGCGGCGGTCAGGTTGAGCGTGGGGTCGGGCGAATAGGTGATACTGGCATCATAAAGCCGCGTGGTGATGTCATTGAGGCTGTCATTGTCGAAATCGTGCTGACCGACGCCCACTGACGCGCTGGCCGAGACGAGACCGTTCCACTGGCCAGCAAGGCCCGCGCGCAGGGTTCGGCTGGTGGCATCGGCCTTGACCCCGCCGGCCCCGGTCCTGTCATACCAGTCACGACCCAGCCCGGCTTCGGTGAACACCTCGATGATTGGGGTGGCCTGAAAGCCAAGACGCAAGGTCGCATCGCCCTCCCAGACATTCTGGTTCGAATTGTCGGTGACGCCGGTATCGCTGCGCGTGGTTGGTCCATAAGCGGTGCGGGCAATGGCCCCATCAAGCCCCAGATTGAACTTGCCGAACTGCCGGTCGATACCGCCGTCGAGGCGGCCGGTGACGCTGAGCGGCGGCTCGATGATGACCGGATCGAGCCCGGGCGCCGACGGCAGATCACGCGACAGGTTCAGGCTGGCCCCGCCGTTCACCGTGGTGTCGCGATCAAGCCGGGTGGTGGCGGAAAAATCAAGGTCGAGCCCGGTAACGCCCAACGTGCCGTCGGTGTCGCGGGCCAGTTCGGCATCGCCTTCCAGCACCAGGTCGGTACGCACACCCTGATGGGTCGCCGAGATGGCTGGATTGAGCGTGGTGACAAAGCGCTCGCCGCTGGTGGTGCTGCTGTAACTGCCCTTGAGGCCAACCGACCAGTCGATTTCGACCGGCGGGTGACCCGGCTCGCTGGGCAACGCGAACTCGTCGGGCACCGGCGCGGCCGGATAGAGGCCTGGCGCCAGCCGGTCTTCGCGCAGGCTGGTTTCATCAATGATCAGGGGGTCAGCCAGCGCCGGACCGGCCAGAACCGTGCTGGTCAGCAAAATGCGCAAGGCTGTCAGGTCGTGCCGGGCCAAGTCCCGCTCCGCAGATCAAGCCGGCAGGCATGGGCAAGCCGGAACAGGCCCATGGGGCCGGGTCCCGATCTTTGCATTTTGTGGTTAATGAAACCTTGCGCAGAACTGCCTAGACCGGCTCGACCTGCAGCACCGCGCCCTCGGCGCCAATGATGCGCACGCGCTGTCCGGCAGGCAGGTCGGGGCCGCTGACCCGCCATTTGGTATCGCCCATGGTCAGCCGCCCGAAGCCGTCGACAATTGGCTGGTCGAGCACCACCTCCCGGCCCATGAAATGCTCGGTGCGCTGGTTGAGCAAGGGCCGGTCGGTCTGGGTGGCGCGATTTTTGGTCAGTCGCACCCAGGCATAGATGGAAACCAGCGAAAGCACCCCGAAAATCAGCCATTGCAGGGGCCAGGCCAGCGGCTGGAACAGGGTGATGATGCCGGTCAGGATGCCGGCAATGCCCATCCAGAGCAGGAAGCCGCCGGGCAGCACCAGCTCGAGCGCCAGCAGCACCAGCCCGGCCACGATCCAGCTCCAGGGTCCGTTCTCGACCAGGAAGGAAACAATCTGCATGGCCCGGATCCGTCAGTCCTGCGCCGGCGACGTCGCGCTGGGCGGCGGGCTGGCTGGCGGCCGGCTCGCCGGGCGCGGCTGTACCGGCTTTTCCGCACCAAAGGTTTCCCGGGCAATCTCGGCAATGCCGCCAATCGCCCCGATCACGCTCGACGCCTCGACCGGCAGCATCAGCAGCTTCTGATTGGGCGAGGTGGCCACTTTTTCCAGCGCCTTGATGTAATTATTGGCCACGAAATAGTTGATCGCCTGCACATTGCCCGCGGCAATGGCTTCGGACACCAATTGGGTAGCCTTGGCTTCGGCCTCGGCCGCACGCTCACGGGCTTCGGCATCACGAAAGGCGGCTTCTCGGCGGCCCTCGGCCTCCAGCACCTGGGCCTGTTTTTCGCCCTCTGCCTTGAGAATGGCGGCCTGCCGCCGGCCTTCGGCTTCCAGAATCGTGGCGCGTTTCTCACGCTCGGCCTTCATCTGCCGGCCCATCGAATCCACCAGATCACTGGGCGGGTCGATATCCTTGATTTCGATGCGGGTGATTTTGACACCCCAGGGCGAGACGGCCGCATCGACCACCCGCAATACCCGGTCATTGATCTCGTCGCGATTGGAGAGCAGGGAATCAAGGTCCATTGAGCCCATCACCGAGCGGATATTGGTCATGGTGAGGTTCAGAATGGCGTGTTCGAGATTGGTCACCTCATAGGCGGCCGAGGCGGCATCCAGGATCTGGTAGAAGGTGACGCCATTGGCCGTCACCGTCGCATTGTCGCGGGTGATAACCTCCTGGTGGGGAACGTCCAGCACTTGCTCCATGACGTTGACCTTCTTGCCGATCACATCGATGAACGGCACGATCAGATTGAGGCCGGGCGAGAGCGTGCGGGTATATTTGCCGAACCGCTCAATGGTGAAATTATAGCCCTGCGGCACGGTCTTGGCGCCGGCAAACAGCACCAGCACCAGCAATATGCCCAGCCCGATCAGCGTGATGCTGAGACCATCCAGTCCCAAATCGTTGAGAAAGCCCATCGGCCCTACCCTCCTTGCCCAACTCGCCGCGCAACTTTATGCGGCGGCAGGCCGGTTGGGTAGCGCCAAATGGCGGTCTATTTGGCAGGCAGGCAGCGGCCGGTTGCCTGCAGCGCGGCAATGGCGCGCGGATCGCAGCCGGTATGCAGGAACATCAGCCAGTCCTCGGTGGTGCCGTAGAACACATTGCGGTCGACTTCCCCGCGCACGCCCGGCACGACGCCCGTCTGGGTATATTGCCAGAATGTCCAGGGCCGGTTGTCGTAGCGTTCATGCGGCTCGGCGGCGGTCGAGCGCAGCCAGAAGGCATTGGGGAAATATTCGCCGGCCAGAATGTCACGATGGAAATTCATGTCGGTATAGATGATCGGCAGCTTGCCGGTATGGCGCTCCATGACGTCGAGCATCAGCCGGATTTTTTCGAGCGCGTCAGCCTTGTTCGGTTTGACCTTGCAGCTCGAGTGATTGTTCCATTCCAGGTCCAGCACCGGCGGCAGGGCGCTCGGATCATAGGGCACGTTCTGGGTGAACCAGGCTGCCTGCTCGGACGCCAGCGAACACCAGGTCATGAAATGATAGGCGCCGCGCGGCATGCCCGCATCGCGCGCCCGCTGCCAGTTGAGGCGGAAATTGGGGTCGATATAGTCCTTGCCCTCGGTGGCTTTCATGAACACGAAATGCGTGCCAGCCGCGCGCGCCCGGGCAAAATCCACATTCTCCTGATAGCGCGCCACGTCGATCCCCTGGATCGGCATGGACCGCGCCCGGTCGACGCCCGAATGCGGCCGGTTGTCACCGGGAATGGCGTTATACAGACCACCCATGCTGCCACAGGCGGCCAGGGCCACCACGGCAAGGCTCATCACGGCGCCACGCAACGCGGCGGAGGCAGAGCGGGACAGGGACTGCATCATTCTGGAAAACACCCAAACGCAACGAGGACAATTCCATCTTGATTCAACATGGGCCGGTTAATGGAGTTTTAGGGTAACCAGTGTGGCAGCGCGCATGGTTAACAGGCCATCTTTCGTTCGCTCTTCGTTCTTGCTGGGCGATGAACGATCTGCTAGTGTCAGGCCCGGCAATTGGGGGCAAGAGCCGATGGTCACCCGCGTAACGACTGTGGCGTTTCAGGGCATAGAGGCCGTTCCGGTCGATGTGCAGGCCCATATTGCGCCCGGCCTGGCCGCGTTGGTGCTGGTCGGCCTGCCCGACAAGGCGGTGCGCGAAAGCGGCGAGCGGGTGCGCGCGGCCCTCACCGCGTCCGGACTCGGCCTGCCGCCCAAGCGCATCACCATCAATCTGGCGCCCGCCGACCTGCCCAAGGAGGGTAGCCACTATGATTTGCCCATTGCGTTGGCCCTGATGGGCGCACTGGGCGCCATCCCGCAGGATGCGCTCGAGGGCTATATGGCGCTGGGTGAACTGGGGCTCGACGGGCGCCTTGCCCATGTCGGCGGGGTTCTTCCCGCGGCCATGGCTGCCAGCGCCAAGGGCATGGGGATTATCTGTCCGCGGGCCTCCGGGTCGGAAGCGGCCTGGGCCGGCGAGGATGTCGACATCATTGCCGTGGATAGCCTGATCGCACTGGCCAATCACCTGACCGGCCATCAATTGCAGTCGCGCCCCCAGCCGGCCCGGCAATTGATCGCGCCCGGCGACCTGCCCGATCTTGCCGATGTGCGCGGCCAGGCCGTGGCGCGGCGCGCGCTCGAAGTGGCCGCGGCCGGCGGGCACAACATGCTCATGGTCGGCCCGCCCGGCGCGGGAAAGTCCATGCTGGCCGCGCGCCTGCCCTCCATTCTGCCGCCCCTTTCGGCCCGCGAATTGCTCGATATTTCGATGATCCAGTCCATCGCCGGGGAACTGGCTGGTGGCGCCCTCTCGGACCGGCGGCCATTTCGCGCGCCCCACCACTCCGCCTCCATGGCCGCCTTGGTCGGCGGGGGCCTGAAAGTGCGGCCGGGCGAAGCGAGCCTGGCGCATAATGGCGTGCTGTTTCTCGATGAATTGCCAGAATTTGCGCCCAATGTGCTCGACAGCCTGCGCCAGCCGCTCGAAAGCGGCGAGACGGTGATTGCCCGGGCCAATGCACGGGTGGCCTATCCCTCCCGCTTCCAGCTCATTGCCGCAATGAACCCGTGCAAATGCGGCATGGCCGGCACGCCCGGCCATAGCTGCAAGCGTGGCGCGGCCTGTGCCGGCGATTATCAGGCGCGGGTTTCCGGTCCCTTTCTCGACCGCATCGACATCCGCATCGATGTACCGGCGGTGAGCGCCGTCGACATGATCGGGTCTGCCGGCGTGACGGAAAGCTCGGCCGAGGTTGCCAAACGTGTTGCTGCCGCGCGGGAGCGGCAACATCGGCGCTTTGCCGATGCAGGCCATGGCCATATCCTGACCAATGCGACGGCTCCGGCCGCCCTCATCGAGCAACTGGTCGAGCCCGATCGCGAAAGCCAGTCTTTGCTGCTCCAGGCCGCCGAGCGGTTCAATCTGTCGGCCCGCGCCTATCATCGCGTGCTCAAGGTGGCGCGCACCCTTGCCGATCTGGCGGGCTCCGATAAGGTCGCCCGGCCCCATATTGCCGAAGCGCTGAGCTACCGGCTGAGCTTTGGGGCCGGCTGAGCGCGCGAGGACACGATGAAACACCGCATTTCCGCCGGCGTGCTGGCGCTGCGCGATGATCGCATCCTGCTGGTGCGCCATTTTCGGCCCGGCGAACACGATTTCTGGGCTGGCCCGGGTGGCGGTGCCGAAGGGGCCGAGGAGCTGCACGAAGCGGCCGAACGCGAGGCCTTTGAAGAGGCCGGCATTCGCGTCAGGGCGCGGGCCATGGCCTATATCGACGAGCTGGTCGATGATTGGGGCCGTATCGTCAAGTTCTGGTTTCTCGCCGACTATGTCTCGGGCGAGATCGATGTTTCCGCCAACCCCGCCGAGGGCGAATCCATCAGCGAAGCGGGCTGGTTTGCGCGCGAGGCGCTGCCCCAGGGCCATGTCTTTCCCGAAGTGCTGCGCGACCGTTTCTGGGCCGAATTGGCTACCGGCTTCCCCGCGCCGATCAAGCTGCCGCTGAGGCAGTCGATCTTTTGAGGTCTGCCCCTTTCCGATGTGCGCAATTCGCGGTCCGCGCGACGAAATTCGTTAATTGCAGGCCGGGTAGCTTCACAGGGGAGGATGGAGAGGCAGCATGGCGCAAAGTGGCAGGCTGGTGCAGTGGAATGACGAACGGGGCTTCGGCTTCATAGAAGGCGGCGATGGTCAGCGACATTTCGTGCATATTTCGGCTATTGGCCGGATCGCCACGCGGCCACGCATTGGCGACCGGGTAAATTTTGTGCCTGAACGTGGCGCTGATGGCCGCCTGCAGGCCCGCACTGTCAGCATACTTGGTGCCAATCCGTCTGCCACGCCAGAAGCGCGCCGACGTGGCATGACCCCATCGCCTGCCCGGTTCGATTGGCGACTGGTCGGAGCTGCCCTGGTGGTGATCCTGTTGCTCACAGGTCTTGCGCTTGGTCGGGTGCCTTGGGAGCTGGCGACCGGTTATGCCGCCATGGGGCTGGTCTCTTTCAACGCCTATTGGATGGACAAGAAATATGCCGAGACCGGCCAGTGGCGCACGAGTGAAGTGACGCTATTGGGCATCGACCTCTGCCTTGGTTTAGCCGGGGGCCTCTTGGGTCAGGCCGCGTTTCGCCACAAGACCCGGAAGCGGGATTATGCTGCGGCCTCGGGACTCATTCTGGCCGTGCATCTGCTTTGGCTAGGCGGATTTGTTGCGGGCCTGATCGACGCGAGCGAATTCGCCGGCTAAGCGCGGTCGGTTTTCTCTCTTGCGGCATAAGCCTGTGGATAAGTGTTTCACGTGAATCCGCGTATGGCCGGCTCAACTCACCCGGCGATAGCCGCCTGCAACGCCTTCGGGCGAGAGCACGATCTGCCACAGATTGATCTGCCGGGCGCGGAACAGGGCGGCAAACACCGAGAGATAATAGCGCCACATGCGGCGGAAACGTTCGTCATAGCGTTGCGAAAGCTGAGGCCAGGCCGCGTCGAATCGGTCGCGCCAGGCCAGCAGCGTCCGGTCATAGTCGGCGCCGAAATTGTGCCAGTCTTCCATGACGAACAGGCCCTCGATCGTCTGACCGATCTGGGCAATCGAGGGCAGCATGCCATTGGGGAAGATGTATTTCTCCGCCCAAGGGTCGCCATGCGTGGTCGATATATTGCCACCAATGGTGTGCAGCAGGAACAGGCCGTTCGGCTTGAGCAGCGACCGGGCCTTATCGAAATAGGCGCGGTAATTCTTGTAGCCGACATGTTCGAACATGCCGATTGAAACGATCCGGTCGAACTGGCCCTCAAGCGCCATATAGTCCATCAGCCGGGTTTCGACCGGCAGGCCCTGGCCGTGGGCATTGGCATAGTCGGCCTGTTCCTGGCTGACGGTGACGCCGAGCCCGGAAACGCCATAGCGCTCGGCGGCAAAATGCAGAAACCCGCCCCAGCCCGAGCCGATATCGAGCACAGCCATGCCCGGCTTCAGTCCCAGCTTGCGGCAGATCAGGTCGAGCTTGGCGTCCTGCGCTGCCTCCAGCGTGTCGGCTTGTGCCCAATAGGCGCAGGAATAGATCATGCGCCTGTCCAGCATGGCGGCGTAAAGGTTATTGTCGAGGTCATAGTGCTTTTCGGCGACCTCGCGCACCCGCAGCCGCTGCATGTTGAGCAGGCGCGCCTTGAGCGTGCTGGCAATCAGCGGCAGGTCGCGGGGAAAGGCATCCTGGACCCGCGCCGCGGCAAGCTTGAACAACAGCGCGTCCAGTGGCTCGGCATCCCACCAGCCATCCATATAGCTTTCGCCCAGCCCCAGCGTGCCGTCCCGCAAAAGGCGCCCAAATAGGCGCTCGTCATGGATGGTGACATCAGCATCCGGGCCAGGCCCGGCGACAATGCCGGCCCGGGCAATCTGGTCCAGAACGAAGCGTTTGGCAGCAAGCGACATGGACAGCAAGGCACGATGAGCAAGGCATAAATCCTAGACCCATCGTGCTTTGCCGATCAAGCGGGACTTGGCTTAGTGGAACTGCGCCGTCTCGGTCGATTCAGCCATCGCCGTGGTGGCGCTCTGGCCCTGGGTCACGGTCAGGGAAACCGCGTCGAAATAGCTGGTGCCCACTTCGCGCTGATGCCGGACCGCCGAAAAGCCATGCGGCTCAGCGGCAAATTCGGCCTGTTGCAGCCGCGAATAGCCGGCCATGCCGTCCTGCTTGTAGCTGCGTGCCAATTCGAAGGTGCTAAGGCTCAGATTGTGGAAGCCGGCCAGGGTGATGAACTGGTATTTGTAGCCCATGGCGGCAATTTCACGCTGGAATGCCGCCATTTCCGCCTCGCCCATATGCTTGGCCCAGTTAAAGCTGGGCGAACAATTATAGGCCAGCATCTGGTCAGGATAGTCCTTGCGGATGGCCTCGGCAAATTTGCGCGCCTCGCCCAGATCCGGCTTGGAGGTTTCGCACCAGATCAGGTCCGCATAAGGCGCATAGGCGAGGCCCCGGGCAATGGCGCAATCCAGCCCACCCTTGAGCCGGTAAAAGCCCTCGGCGGTGCGTTCGCCGGTAACGAAAGGCTTGTCGTAATCATCGATATCCGAGGTGATCAGCCGCGCCGCTTCCGCATCGGTGCGCGCCATGATCAGCGTGGGTACCCCCATGACGTCGGCGGCCAGCCGCGCCGCATTGAGCGTGCGCACGAACTGGCTGGTCGGCACGAGCACCTTGCCGCCCAGATGCCCGCATTTCTTTTCGCTTGCGAGCTGGTCCTCGAAATGCACCGCAGCCGCGCCGGCCTCGATCATGGCCTTCATCAATTCGAACACATTGAGCGCCCCGCCAAAGCCGGCCTCGGCATCGGCGATGATCGGCACGAAGAAATCATGATCCGTCGTGGCCACGCCGTCGGCCTTTTCCATGGTCTGGATCTGGTCGGCGCGCTGCAGCGCCTTGTTGATCCGCTTGACCACCGCGGGCACGCTGTCGACCGGATAAAGCGATTGGTCGGGATACATATTGCCCGAGGAATTGGCGTCGGCGGCCACCTGCCAGCCGGAAAGATAGATCGCCTTCAGCCCCGCCTTGACCTGCTGCACTGCCTGATTGCCGGTAAAAGTGCCCAGGGTCGGCAAGAAGTCTTCGCTTTGCAGCAATTGCCAGAGCTTTTTGGCGCCATTCTCGGCCAGGGAATGGCGTATTGGTAGGGATCCGGCCAGGCGCGCCACATCGGCTGCAGCATAGTTGCGGGCAATATTATCCCAGCGGTCTGGGGCATAGTCCGGCGTCGGGAACTGTTCGGGATGGGCTGGTTTGTCGAGCATGTCGTCTCTCCTCAATTTTTGACATGACGGGGCCACCCCGCCGCACGGGCCGGTGGCAATGATTCACGTGGAACGTTCTTGTTCTTTTGGTTTGGGCGGCCTGGTACGACCCGCGACCGCCGTGACGGCATGGTCCGCAGGGCCTAGATCGTCGCCCGCCGGCAGAAGGTCGCGGCAATCATGCCGGCGCCGGAAAACAGCTCTTGCGCATCCTCGCCACCCACCAGAGTGAACTGGTGCCGGCCAATGCGGCCGGCGATGGAGTAGCCCTGCGCGGCCAGGCCGCGGGCCTTGAACTGCGCCATGGCCTCATTGGCGGTGGGGGCTATGATGGTGATGTATTCGTCACGTTGCTCGGTGATTGGGGTCATTTCAAATTCTCCTCGCTCGATGTCTGTAAAGATTTGACAAACGCTGCAGACATGCAAGAAATAACCGCACAAGCACCAGTAAACCTGTAAATCGCTGGTCAATCTCCGGATGCAGATTTGTAAACTCTGTAAAATCCGGGCGGAGGAGATCATGGTTGAAACAGCCGAAAGCCAGGTCGGCGGCCGCATCAAACGGCTGCGGCGGCAGCGTCATCTCAATCAGGCCGATCTGGCCCAGGCGCTGGGCATATCCTCAAGCTATCTCAACCTGATCGAGCACAATCGGCGTAAGCTCACCGTGCCGCTGCTGTTCTCTATCGCCGGCTATTTTGGCGTCGAGCCGGGCGAGCTGGTCGATGGTGATGAGGGGCGGCTGGTTGGCGATCTGATGGAGGCCTTTGGCGATGACATCTTTGCCGATAGCGATGTGACCAATCTCGAAATACGCGATCTGGCCCAGGCCAATCCGGCCGCGGCCCGGGCCGTGCTCAAGCTTTATGATCGCTACCGGCTGGCGACGGCCGGGACGCCAGCGCCGCGGGAGCAAGGCGAGGCGGAACCCTTCCATCTCGCCACCGATGCGATTTCGGACTTTCTCCAGGTCAATGCCAACCACTTTCCGGCCCTGGAGGACGCGGGCGAACGCGTGCGCGCCGATATCGACAATGCCGGCGACAGTTTCGACGCGGCCATCCGCGCCTATCTTTTCAACGTCTTCGGGCTCGAGGTGCGGCTGGCCTCCCTGCCCCACGGCATTGCCCGCCAGCTCGATCCGGCGCGCCGCCAGGTGCTGGTCTCGGATCTCCTGCCGCCCGAAACCGCCAATTTCCTGCTCGCCCAACATTTGGGCCAGGTGGCGGCCGAAGCCGAGATCGGCGAGATCATTGCCCAGTCCGATTTGCCCGAGGGCGATGCGCCCCTGCTGGCGCGCAATGTGCTCTCGGCCTATTTCGCGGCGGCGCTGATCATGCCCTATGCGCCCTTTCTCAAGGCCTGCCGCGACTATCGCTACGATATCGACCGGCTCGGCCGGCGCTTTGGCGCTTCTTTCGAACAGGTCTGCCACCGCATGACCACGCTGCAGCGCAAGGGCGCCTCGGGCATTCCGCTCCATCTCGTGCGCACCGACATTGCCGGCAATATCTCCAAGCGCTTTTCCCTTTCGGGCATCCACATTCCGCGCCATTCGGGCGCCTGCCCGCGCTGGAATGTCTATGCAGCGTTTCTCGCCCCCGAGCGCATCAATGTGCAATTGAGCCAGATGCCCGATGGCCAGCGCTATTTCTGCATTGCCCGCACCATCACCAAGGGCGATTACCGCTACAATGCGCCCCGCCGCTATCTCTCGATCGGGCTGGGCTGCGCCATTCATCACGCCAGGGAAATGATCTATTCGGACGGCGTGGACCTGTCCTCGGACCTGCAGACCGTGCCGATCGGCGTCGGGTGCCGCATCTGTCCGCGCCTCGAATGCGGGCAAAGGGCGCATCCCCCCGCCGATCACCGCTTCCGGCTGGACGACAATATCCGCCCCGAAAGCCTTTACGCGCGCATGAGCTAGGGTTTGGGCCTAGCCTTCGCGCTCGTGATTGCGCCGGTCCTGGTCCCAGCTCTGGCGCCACTCGCGCTCCAGAACGGCGCGGCGCTTGCCATAGCGCTCTTCGGTTATGGTCAGGCAGACAATCCGGTCGGTGCGGAAATTGCGAAAATCCTGGCGCAACAGGCACCAGGCGGCGATGGTCTGCTTGCCCTCGTAAAACGCCAGGCCAACCGGCCAGATGGTGCGGCTGGTGGGGCGGCCCTGCTCGTCTTCATAGTCGATGGTGACGGCCTTTTCCTGGCGCATGGCAAGGCGGATATCGCCCAGCACCGGAATGGGCTTGCGCTGCCCCCACAACGCCACCGGCCAGAGCGCGGTATCGCTGATCCGGTCGCGCAGATCCTCCGGCGAAGCCGTGGCAATCTTGGCCAGTGCATTGCGCGCCGCCGCGCTCAAGCCATCATCGGGCTGGGTCTCCACCCAACGCGCACCGAGAACGAGCGCCTCCAGCTCTTCTGGCGAAAACATCAGCGGCGGCAGGAAGAAGCCAGGCTTCAGCATATAGCCGACCCCCGCTTCCCCATCGATCGGGGCGCCCAGCCCGATAAGGGTCTGGATATCGCGATACAGCGTGCGCACCGACACGTTCTGCTCTTCGGCCAGTGCCGCAGCCGTGATCGGCCGCCGATGCCGCCGGAGCGCGTCCATGATCGAAAACAGCCTTTCGGTCTTGTCCATAGACGTCCCTCCATCGCGGCCTCCTGCCAGCGTCAACGGCAGGACCATGGGCATTTGGGCTGACAGACCGCGTCAGCATCACCAAGGATTTGGCGTCAGGCGATCTCGAATTCGCACCAATGGCTATAGGGCCGGTCGGGCGAATAGATGACATTGGGGAAATGCGGATTGTGCACCGCATCGGCAAAGGCCTGGTCTTCCAGGCAGAAGCCCGAATGCTTGCCATAGCGCTTGCCACCAAGGCCCGGCACCGGCACCTCGGTCCACACTCCGTTATAGACCTGCACCCCCGGCCGGTCGCTCCAGAGCTTGAGCGTCAGCGCCTTGTCGGGTGAGACAACGCTGGCAATCGGATCGGCAAGCTTGCGGCCGGTATCGAGCACCATACCGATATCATAATCAACCGGCGCCCCGTTGGCGTCGCGCATGGTCCGTGGCTGGCGCAGATCATAGACGGTGCCTTTGGAGGGCAGGATGGCCCCGGTCGGCGCCAGATCGTCACCCAGCTCGGTATAGGCCGAGGAATTGACCTGGATGGTGTGGTCGAGCACATCCTCAGTTGTGCCCAGATTGAAATATTGATGCTGCACGAGGCTAATCGGGGTGGCCCGGTCGGTTGTCGCGCTCAATTCGAGCCGCAGGCGATTGCCACTAAGGGTATAGGTGGCGGCAAAATTGACATTGCCGGGATAGCCCATGGCGCCGTCGGGCGAAAAATGGGTGAAGCGCACCGCATTATTGGCGCTGTCGACCTGACCCTGCCAGACCTGCCGTCCCAGCCCCTCATCGCCACCATGCAATTGCAGCTCGCCCGCATTGGGCGGCAATTGATAGGTCACCCCATCGAGCTCGAAGCTGGCATTCTTGATGCGATTGGCCACGCGTCCGGCCAGCGACCCGAAATGCGGGCTATGGGCGGGATAGGCGTCGAACTGGTCAAAGCCCAGCACGACAGAGCGCTCACCCCCGGCCACCGGGACGCGCCAGTCGCGCACCACCACGCCATAGCCGATAATGTCGACACTGACCCCGGTATCGCTGGTCAGGCGGAATTGATCCACCCGTTGTCCATTGTGCTCCCCGAAACCTGAAACTGCGACTGCCATGACGGTGGCCCCCTTCCCATCTGTTCGGCGCGGAGCTGTAGCGCTATTCGCCCCTCTGCTGCAACGCTGCACTTGACCTTTGCGCAAGGCGTGGGGAAGTGTGCTGGCATCAAAGCGCATGGCGGAACGCCATTTGCGCGCTGTTCGCGGGGGAGCGGATTTGAACGAAGAGACGATCAGGCGACGGGCAACGGTGCATGATGTGGCCCGGGCTGCAGGGGTCTCGCTGGCCACGGTCGACCGGGTGCTCAATGGCCGGCCTGGCGTTCGGGCCGCGACCGCCGAAAAGGTCGAACAGGCCATTGCCGAATTGGGCTTTGCCCGCGATCTCAACGCGTCCCTGATGGCCCGGGCCCGCGATCTCAGCGTGGTCTTCTTTATTCCTGATGGCTCCAATGAGTTCATGGACAGCCTGGCCGAAGCCGTGCATCGGCGCTCGCCTCTGGCCCTGGCTGACCGTATCCATCTCGATCTGCGCCGGGTCAGGGCGCTTGACGCCGCCGGGCTGGCCGAAAGCCTCAGCCAGCTCGCGCCGCGTGAATGCGATTGTGCGGTGATCGTTTCGAGCGATGAGCCCGAAGTGCTCGCCGCCATCGACGCTGCACAGCGCCGCGGCATTGCGGTGATGACCCTGGTATCGGACCTGCCCGCCTCGGCGCGCCGCAACTTCATCGGCATCGACAATGCTGCGGCCGGCCGCACCGCCGCCTCCCTGATGGGCCGGTTTCTGCCCCAGGGCGGCAAGGTGGCCGTGGTGGCCGGCTCGCTGCATTTGCGCGATCATGCCGAGCGGCTCGATGGCTTTCGCGCGGCCCTGGGCGCAGAATTTCCCGCGCTGGAGATCATCGGCCCGCTCGAAGGCCATGACGAACGCACCGAGACCGCAGAGATCATTACGGCCCTTCTGGCCGAGCATGCCGATCTCGGTGGCCTCTATAATCTGGGCGCCGGCAATGCCGGATTGGTATCGGCCCTTGAGGCGTCGGGGCGCAGCGGCAATCTGCGCGTGATCGCCCATGAGCTGACCGCCCCCACCCGGGCCGGGCTGGCTAGCGGCGCCATTGATGTGGTGCTCGACCAGAATCCGGATGGCGAAATCCGCGAGGCCATTGCCGCCGCCCGCGCGCTGGCGCTGGATGCCAGTCGCGTTGCGGTAACGGATCCAATCGAGATCGGCATTTTCCTGCGGGACAATTTGCGGTGAAGTGACCCGTACAGGGCCGCTCCCCGCCACTCAGGCATGGCCTTCCTGGCCTTCTTACCTAAAATCTCCCCACCGGGGAGATTTTGCCTTCGGCACGGTTCGAAGTTGAAAATGGGATTTTCCTGCGCGACAATCTGCGCTAAACACGGCGCCAATCACCAAATCGGCGTGGCCCGAAACGGGCGGGAGGACGTTCGAATGATTTCTGCAATTGTGCATGAGGTACGTGCCTCATGACATTTCTCGGCATTGATATCGGCACATCGGGGGTCAAGGCGCTCCTGATCGACGAGAACGGCAAGGCGCTGGGCGAGGCCTCGGCGCCCGCTGTCGAGCCGGTGCGGCCCCAGCCCGGCTGGTCCGAGCAGAACCCCGCCGATTGGTGGACGGCAACCCTGGGCGCCATCGACGCGCTCAAGCAGAGCCATGGCGCGGCGCTGGCCGCGGTCAAGGGCGTTGGACTGTCCGGTCACATGCATGGCGCGACGCTTCTGGGCGAGAATGACGCGGTGCTGCGCCCCTGTATTCTTTGGAATGACGGGCGCTCGGCGGCCGAATGTGCCGAGATGGAAGCGGCATTGCCCACTTTGCGGGATCTGGCCGGCAATATCGCCATGCCCGGCTTCACCGCCCCGAAGATCGCCTGGGTCCGCAAGCACGAGCCCGAAATCTATGCCCGCATCAGAAAGGTGCTGCTGCCCAAGGCCTATGTGCGCCTGTTGCTGACCGGCGAACATGTCGAGGAGATGTCCGACGCCGCCGGCACGCTCTGGCTCGACGTTGCAAAACGCGACTGGTCTGACGATCTGTTGGGCGTCACCGGCCTTGGCCGCGAACACATGCCGTCTCTGGTCGAAGGCTCGGCCGTCTCGGCACAGTTGAAGCCCGATCTGATGGCGCGCTGGGGCATGTCGGGTCCTGTCGTGGTGGCCGGCGGCGCGGGTGACAATGCGGCAGCGGCCTGTGGCATTGGCGCGGTCCGGCCCGGCGAGGGTTTCGTGTCGCTGGGCACTTCGGGCGTGCTGTTCGTGTCCAACGAAACATTCAGCCCCAATACCGAAGGGGCGGTGCACGCCTTCTGCCATGCCATCCCCGATACCTGGCACCAGATGGGTGTCATCCTCTCGGCGACGGATAGCCTGAACTGGCTGTCCCGCATCACCGGCAGGAAACAGGCCGAACTCTCGGGTGAGGCCGAGGCCCAGTTCAAGGGACCGGGCGAAACCATCTTCCTGCCCTATCTCTCCGGCGAGCGGACCCCGCACAATAACGCGGCTGCGCGCGGCGCGTTCAGCGGTCTTTCCCAATCCACCGATCCGGCCCAGTTGGCGCAGGCCGTGATGGAAGGTGTCAGCTTTGCAATGCGCGATTGCCAGCGGGTGCTGGCCGATGCCGGCACCGCGATCAACCGCCTGCTGGCGGTAGGCGGGGGAAGCAAGTCCGCGCTCTGGCTCAAAATGCTGGCCACCAATCTCGACATGGAAATCGCCCTGCCCGAAGACGGGGATTTCGGCGGTGCACTCGGGGCGGCCCGGCTGGGTCTCTGCGCCGCCACCGGCGCCAATCCGATGGACGTCATGTCCATGCCGCCGATCAAGGCCACCATCGCGCCCGACACATCCCTGTCGGCCGCCTATTCCGATCAATATGCGCGCTATCGCGCCCTTTATCCCGCCATTGAGGAGGCAAGTTCGTGACCGATTTTTTCAAGGGCCTGAGCCAGGTCAAGTATGAAGGCCCGACATCCAGGAATCCGCTGGCCTATCGCCACTACAACAAGGACGAAGTGATTGCCGGCAAGCGGATGGAAGACCATATCCGCCCGGCCATCGCCTATTGGCACACCTTTGCCCAGGAGGGTGGCGACCCCTTTGGTGGCCGTACCTTCGACCGTCCCTGGTTCGACAAGGGCATGGAGGGCGCCAAGCTCAAGGCCGATGTGGCCTTTGAATTCTTCAACCTGATCGATGTGCCCTACTACGCCTTCCACGATGTGGACGTCTCTCCCGAGGGCGCGACGCTGGCCGAGAGCAACAAGAACCTGCGCGTCATCGGCGATATCCTTGCCGCAAAGATGCAGGAAACCGGCAAGAAGCTGCTCTGGGGTACAGCCAATCTGTTCTCCAATCGCCGCTATATGGCCGGTGCTGCCACCAATCCCGACCCGGAAGTCTTCGCCTATGCCGCCGGCCAGGTGAAGGCCGTGCTCGAGCTGACCAATGAGCTGGGCGGCGAGAACTATGTGCTCTGGGGCGGCCGCGAGGGCTACGAAACCCTGCTCAACACCAAGATCGGCCAGGAACAGGACCAGATGGCCCGCTTCCTGACCCTGGTCATCGAGCATGCCGACAAGATCGGCTTCAAGGGCCAGATTCTGATCGAGCCCAAGCCGCAGGAACCGTCCAAGCATCAGTATGACTACGACGTCTCCACGGTTTATGGCTTCTTGCAGAAATATGGTCTCGAGAAGAAGGTGAAGTGCAATATCGAGGTTGGCCATGCCTTCCTCGCCGGCCATTCCTTCGAGCATGAACTGGCCGTCGCCTCCTCGCTGGGCATGCTCGGCTCGGTCGACGCCAATCGCAATGATCTCCAGTCCGGCTGGGACACCGATCATTTCCCCAACAATGCGGGCGAGATGGCCCTGGCCTTCTATTACATCCTCAAGCAGGGCGGTCTCGGCAAGGGCGGCTTCAACTTCGACGCCAAGGTGCGCCGCCAGTCGCTCGATCCCGCCGACCTGCTGCATGGCCATATCCTGGGTCTCGATACGCTGGCCCGCGGCCTCAAGGGTGCAGTGGCGATGATCGAAGACGGCGAATTCGACAAGCTGCTCGATGACCGCTATGCCGGTTGGGACAATGGCTTGGGCAAGGATATTCTGTCCGGCAAGCTGAGCCTGGCCGATATCGCCGCCAAGGTCGATGCCGATGGCATCAATCCCCAGCCGCGCTCCGGCCGCCAGGAATATCTCGAAAACCTGGTCAATCGGTTCGTCTGACCTCGCGCGGGCCATGAGAGCTCTGCTCGAATGGCAATCTTCCGGCGCCCCCGGTGGGGGACCCTGTGTCAGGCTTCCGGCTGCATGGGAATCTCGACGATGAAAGCCGTGCCCTTCTCACCACGCTCAACCCGCAGCTCGGCCTTGAGGTGATCGATTTCGTGCAACAGCATTTTCATGCCGAAGCCGCTGACGGCACGCGGATCGAAGTCGGCAGGCAGGCCTCTGCCGTCATCGCGCACAATCAGCGCGATGCCCTCCCCGTTCCGTCGGGCTGTCACGGCGATGATTCCGCCATCCTCCTGCCCATAGGCATGCTTTTGTGCATTGGTGACCAGTTCCGAGACGATCAGCGCGATGGGGGTGACCAGTTCTTCGCCGATTTCTATGCGGTCGGCAGAAGAGACCACCTGTGCCCGGCTGATATGGTCGAGTTTCTCGCAGATCGAACTGATGATCTGGCCGATCTCGATCTTGGCGTCGAGGTCGCCATGTTCGATGATGCGTTGGATTTCGACAATGGCCTGGATGCGGCTGAGTGCCCCCACCAGCGCGTTTCGCGCCGTGTCATCGGACAGGCTGGACAATTGCATGCGCAGCATGGCTTGGATCAGGGCAAGGGAATTGCGGACACGATGCGTCATTTCGCGGGCCATGTGATGGGTCCGCTCGGCCTGGTCGCGCAGGGCGGTGGTCTTTTCGTCCAGTTCCTGCCGCAGATTTTCAGTTCGCGTCATGCGCTCGGTGACATCGACCTGGGTAGCAATGAAATAGAGCAGGTCGCCATGGTCGTCGAGCATGGGCGCCATGTGCAGCTCGTTCCAGAAGCTGCTGCCATCCTTGCGGTAGTTGAGGATCTCGCGGCTGATCGTGGCCTTGTCACGGACAGCATCCTTGAGCGCCTGGCGGTCTGCGTCACGTGTCTCGGGGCCCTGCAGGAACCGGCAATTGCGCCCCAGCACCTCATGCTCTTCATAACCGGTGAGCTTAAGGAAGGCGTCATTGACAAAAACCAGCGGGCAATCGGCCTCATATGGATCTGCAATGGCAATAGGAACAGCGCTGGATTCTACGGCGTGCACGAAGGGCTGCAGCCGCATCTTGGATTTGACGTTCTTCCAGTAGGATATTTCGCGGATTTGATGGTCCAAGGCGTCTCGCTTCAGTTTGCCGCCCGGTCAGGTCGTGGCGGCCCGGTTTTCGTATCGATCGCTAAGTTTCAGGCGAACTGCCTGAACGCAAGCGGATCGGGCTTCAATTTTCGTCATACAACGCACTAAGCGGCTTTTTGGTCGCACGAGGAGGATATCTTGCCCCTACTGACAAATCCCATTCTTCCCGGCTTCAATCCGGACCCGTCCATCCTTCGCGTCGGTGAGGACTACTACATCGCCACCTCCACCTTCGAGTGGTTCCCCGGCGTGCAGATCCATCACTCCAAAGACTTGGCCAATTGGGAGCTGCTCACCCGGCCCCTGACGCGCAAGAGCCAGCTCGACATGCGCGGCGATCCGGATTCTTGTGGTGTCTGGGCACCATGCCTCACCCATGACGGGGAAAAATTCTGGCTGGTCTATACCGACGTCAAGCGCAAGGACGGCTCGTTCAAGGACGCGCATAACTACATCGTCTGGGCCGACACGATCGAAGGGCCCTGGTCCGATCCGATCTATGTCAATTCCTCGGGCTTTGACCCGTCCCTGTTCCACGACGACGATGGCAGGAAGTGGTTCGTCAACATGCTGTGGGACCACCGTACGCGGCCGCTGAAATTCGCCGGTATCGCCCTGCAGGAGTTCGACCCTCAGGCCGGCAAGCTCGTCGGTCCGGTCAAGAACATCTACAAGGGCACCGATCTCAAGCTGGTCGAAGGCCCGCACCTCTATAAGCGAAACGGCTGGTACTATTTGCTGACGGCCGAAGGTGGCACGGCCTATGACCACGCCTGCACCTTTGCCCGTTCGCGCAATATCGACGGGCCCTACGAAACCCATCCGCAAAAGCATATCCTGACATCCAAGGATGCTCCGCTGGCCGCCCTGCAGCGCTCCGGCCATGGCGACATTGTCGAGACGCCCGATGGCAAGACCTATCTGGTGCATTTGACCGGCCGTCCGACCACCCAGGAGCGCCGCTGCGTTCTCGGGCGTGAGACTGCCATCCAGGAAGCCTATTGGGGTGAGGACGACTGGCTCCATGTCAAGAACGGTCCGGTCCCCTCGCTGCATGTCGAAGTGCCCGGCACCCGCGACGAGCCCAAATACTGGGCGGAGCAGCACTCCACCTTCGAGAACGGCCTGCCGATCGACTTCCAATGGCTGCGCACGCCGGACACCGACCGCATCTTCAAGACCGAGGGCGGCAAGCTGACGCTGTTCGGGCGTGAGAGCATCGGATCGTGGTTCGAACAGGCGCTGGTGGCCCGCCGGCAGCAGCATTTCTCCTATGATGCCGAGACCGTGGTTGACTTTGCCGCCACCGACGAGCGCACCATGGCGGGCCTGACCGCCTATTACAGCCGCTACAATTTCTTCTATCTCGCTGTCACCGCCCATTCGGATGGCCAGCGCGAACTCTTGCTGATGAGCTCGGAAATTTCCTGGCCGGATGGCGATCTCAATTTCCCCGCCGAGCCGGTACAGATCCCCAACACCGGCAAGGTGAAGCTGGCGCTTTCCATTCGCGGCAGGGCGCTGCAATTCTTCTATGCGCTGGAAGGCCAGGACTTGCAGCCCATCGGCCCGGTCCTCGATGCGTCGATCCTGTCGGACGAATGCGGTGGCCACCAGGCCCATGGCAGCTTCACCGGCGCTTTTGTCGGCGTGGCCGCGAACGATCTCAACGGCACCGCGAGCCCGGCCCATTTCGACTATTTTACCTATCGGCCGGTGCGTGACCCCTCCGACCGCTACGAAGTCGACGCGCTGAGCTAAGCACATCTATTTCAACGACTTGACGCGGGAGAGGACAAACTGCCTCTCCTGCGCCTTGTCATTTCCGGGGGAACCGGCAAGTTTGGCGCCTGCGAGCCAAAGGGAGCCAATAATGAAACTTGAATCCATCGCCCTGCACCATGGGTATGAATCGGAAGCCACCACCAAGGCGGCCGCCGTGCCCATCTACCAGACCACCTCCTACACCTTCGACGATACCCAGCACGGCGCGGACCTGTTCGATCTCAAGGTCGCGGGCAATATCTATACGCGCATCATGAACCCCACCACGGCCGTGCTCGAAGCACGTATTGCCGAGATGGAAGGCGGCATCGGGGCGTTGGGCCTGGCCTCGGGCATGGCCGCCATCACCTATGCCATCCAGACCATTGCCGGGGTCGGCGACAACATCGTTTCGATCTCCCAGCTCTATGGCGGCACCTACAATCTGTTCGTGCACAGCTTCCCGCGCCAGGGCATCGAGGCGCGGCTGGTCAGCCATGACGATTATGAAGGCTTCGAAAAGGCCATCGACGAGAACACCAGGGCGGTCTTCCTTGAATCGATCGGCAATCCGGCCGGCAATGTCGTGGACATCGAAAAGATTGCCGAGATCGCCCATCGCCACGGCGTGCCGGTCATCGTCGACAATACGGTGGCCACGCCCTATTTGACCCGGGCCTTCGATTTCGGCGCCGATATCGTGGTGCACTCGCTGACCAAATATATCGGCGGCCACGGCACCTCCATCGGCGGCGTCATTGTCGATAGCGGCAAGTTCGACTGGAAGGCCAATGCCAAGCGCTTCCCGGTGCTGAACGAGCCCGACCCCTCCTATCACGGTGTGGTCTATACCGAGGCGCTGGGGCCGGCAGCCTATATCGGCCGGGCGCGCGTCGTGCCCTTGCGCAATACCGGCGCCGCGCTCTCGCCCATGAATGCCTTCATGATCCTGCAGGGGCTCGAAACGCTGGGCCTGCGCATGGAACGCCATTGCGAAAACGCGCTCAAGGTCGCCCGGCATCTTCAGAGTCACCCCAAGGTGGAATGGGTCAACTATGCCGGCCTGCCCGACAGCCCCTACCACGCGGTCGCTACGCGGATCTCCAAGGGCTCGGGTTCGGGCATCCTTTCGTTCGGGATCAAGGGCGGCAAGGAAGCGGGCGCCCGGTTCATCGATGCCCTGCAGATGATCCTGCGCCTGGTCAATATCGGCGACGCCAAGTCTCTGGCCTGCCATCCGGCCACCACCACCCACCGCCAGCTCTCCCCCGAGGAGCTCAAGCGTGCCGGCGTGTCCGAGGATCTGGTGCGCATTTCGGTGGGTATCGAGCATGTCGACGACATCATCGCCGATATCGACCAGGCCCTGGCCAAGGCCTGATCACATTTCTCGGAACCGGGGGCGACAGCCCCCGGTTCGCGGCTTAGTATGACGGCATAGCGGTCGCACCCTATTGCGTCTCGCGCCCGTCATGCGCCCCTCGCAAGTGCTGCGGCCTCCATTGAGGAGGAGTGATGCCCATGGCCAAAATGCACATCATTTCCGGTGTCGGCGACAAGCTCGACATGCCGGTCATTCACCAGATTTCACTGGCCGATCTTGGCGACGTGCTGCGGCGCGGCGCGGCCGATTTCTGGGCCAAGCCCAGCCATTATGTGCTCCTGATGCTGATCTATCCGGTCATCGGCATCGTGCTCACCGTGTGGATGAATGGCTGGCATGCCTGGACCCTGCTCTATCCGCTGATCGGCGGTTTCGCCCTGCTCGGCCCGATCGCCGCCCTGCCGCTCTATGAGGTGTCGCGGCGGCTCGAAATGGGCGAGAACCCAAGCTGGCGCGACGCCATGAGCGTGTTGAAATCCCCCGCCCTGGGCTCCATTCTGGCCGTCGGCGCCATGCTGTTCGTGCTGTTCACGCTCTGGCTCACCAGCGCCCAGGCGCTTTACGAGACCCTGTTCGGGGCCTCGCCCCCACGAACGCTCGATGCCCTGCTTGCCCAGATCCTGACTGAGCCGGCCGGCCTGACCCTGCTGGCGGTTGGCACGGCACTCGGCGCCCTGTTCGCCCTGGTGGTGCTGTGCACCACGGTGATTGCCTTCCCCCTGCTGCTCGACCGCGATGTGGGGGCCTATGTGGCCGTCGAAACCTCGTTCCGGGCGGTCATGCACAATCGCGTGCCGCTCTTTGCCTGGGGTGTCATTGTCGGCGCCGCGATTTTCCTGGGCTCCATTCCGCTGTTTGTCGGGCTGGCCGTTGTCCTGCCCATTCTGGGCCATGCCACCTGGCATCTCTATCGCAAGCTGATCGAGCCCGTTTCGCTCATCCGCGACGCCTGATTTCGGCTGCAAAACGAACGGGGCAAATTTGTTCGGCCCGGTTGGATTTTGATCCCGAACCGCCTAAGGTCCGGGATCAATTTTCAAGCCCTGACTGCCCGCGCCCATGGATCAATCCCCTTTCGAGGCTGCCCCCGGCCCCGCGCCTGCGGGACTGACGCCCATGATGGCGCAGTTCTTCGAGATCAAGGCGGTCAATCCGGGCTATCTGCTGTTCTATCGCATGGGCGATTTCTACGAGCTGTTCTTCGAGGACGCCGAAATCGCCAGCGCGGCCCTCGGCATCGTGCTCACCAAGCGCGGCAAGCATTTGGGCGAAGATATCCAGATGTGCGGTGTGCCCATTCACGCCGCCAATGACTATCTCAACAAGCTGATCCGTCTGGGCCATCGGGTGGCCATCTGCGAGCAGATGGAAGATCCGGCCGAAGCCAAGAAGCGCGGCTCCAAATCGGTGGTGCGGCGCGATGTGGTGCGGCTGGTCACTCCCGGCACGCTGACCGAAGACGATCACCTCGATGCACGCTCCGCCAATTATCTGGCAGCCCTGGCCATGGTGCGGCATGGCGAAACCGATTTTGCCCTGGCCTGGGCCGATATCTCCACTGGCGAAACCTTTGTGTCCGATCTGGCCGCCGACCAGCTCGGCGACGAAATGGCCCGTATTGCCCCCGCCGAACTGCTGCTGACCGACGCGACCCGGGCCGCGCTGGTCGAAAATCATCTGTTCGCCCCGGCCTGGAGCGGGATTGCCTCCACCATCGCCCCGGACCTTGCCGACAGCGAAGCGGCCATGCCACTCCTGCGCAGCAGTTTTCCGTCCGAGGCCTTCGACCCCAGCGCCCTCAGCCGGGCCGCCCGGGCAGCGCTCGGCGCATTGGTCGGCTATGTCGGGGAAAGCCAGAAGGGGCGCAGTGCCCCGCTGCGGCCACCGCTCACCAATGCGGCCGCGGCCAGCATGGCGATCGACGCGGCCACCCGCTCAAGTCTGGAATTGCTGATCACCCAACGCGGCCAGGCCAAGGGCTCGCTGCGCCAGGCCATCGACCTGACCGTGACCGCGCCCGGTGCGCGGCTTCTGGCAACCCGCCTGGCCGCGCCATTGCGCCGTGCCGATGCGATCAACGAACGGCTCGATGCGGTCAGCCGCCTGGTCGAGGACACACTGTTGCGCGGCCGCCTGCGCCAGGACCTCAAATCCGCGCCCGATCTGGCCCGCGCTCTTTCGCGCCTGGCTCTGGAGCGTGGCGGTCCGCGCGATCTGGCCGCCATCGGCAAGGCCGTCGGCGCAGCGCTGGAACTGGCGCAGCATCTGCGCGCACAGCCCGACTTGCCCACCATATTGGAACGCCTGACGCAAACCCTTGGCGCCGCGCCAGGTGCGCTGGCCAGTGAACTGGCGGCGGCGCTGGATGATGAATTGCCGCTGCTCAGCCGCGATGGCGGTTTCGTCCGGCCCGGCTATGACGCAAGGCTCGATGAAGAGCGCGCGCTGGGCCGTGAAACCCGCGCCGTGGTCGCCGCGCTGCAGGCCCGGCTGATGGACGAGACCGATGTGCGGTCTTTAAAGATCAAGCACAATGGCGTCCTCGGCTTTTTTGTCGAAGTGCCCGCCGCGCATGGCCAGAAACTGCTCGAAGCCCCGCACCGCGAAACCTTCATTCATCGCCAGACGCTGGCCAATGCCATGCGCTTTACCACCACCGAACTGGCCGATCTTGAAGGCCGGATCGCCCAGGCACAGGGTGCGGCGCTGGAGATCGAACAGGCCATCTTCGCCCGCCTTCGGGATGAAACACTGGCTGCAACGCGCCAGTTGCAGGGGTTGGCCGACGCGCTGGCCGAGCTTGATGTCACCGCCGCTCTCGCAGAAGTGTCTGCCACAAGGGGCTATTGCCGCCCGATGGTCGACGACAGCCTTGCTTTCGCCATTTCCGGCGGGCGCCATCCCGTTGTGGAATTGATGGTGAAATCGGAAGGCCAGAGCTTTGTCGCCAATGATGCCGATCTCTCGGGCAACGAGGAAGCCGGAGGCGGGTCGCTCTGGCTGGTCACCGGCCCCAATATGGGTGGCAAGTCCACCTTCCTCAGGCAAAACGCGCTGATCGCCGTTCTGGCGCAGATGGGGTGCTATGTGCCGGCTGACAGCGCCCATATTGGCGTGGTGGATCGCCTGTTCTCGCGTGTCGGCGCATCTGACGATATTGCCCATGGCCGCTCGACCTTCATGGTCGAAATGGTCGAAACCGCCGCCATTCTCAATCGCGCCACCCGCAAGAGCCTGGTGGTGCTCGACGAAATCGGTCGCGGAACCGCCACGTTCGACGGGCTCTCCATTGCCTGGGCGGCGGTCGAGGCGCTGCATGAGACCACCGGTTGCCGGGCACTGTTCGCCACCCATTTCCATGAATTGACCTCTCTGGCCAAAACCCTCACCCGCGTCGCCAATGTCACCATGAAGGTGCGCGAGTGGGAAGGCGAGGTGGTGTTCCTGCACGAAGTGGGGCCCGGCGCCGCGGACCGCTCCTATGGCATCCAGGTGGCGCGGCTGGCCGGCCTGCCGGCACCGGTCATTGCCCGCGCCAAACAGGTTCTCGACGTGCTCGAGCAGCGCTCGGCCGGCACCGCCTCTTCCAGCCAGAAGGCCAGCGTGCTAGACGATTTGCCGCTCTTTGCCCACCAGCCGCCCCCGGCGCCAAAGGGCAAGGATCCCGTTCACGAAGCGCTCGATGCGGTCCGCCCCGACGAAATGACGCCACGCCAGGCCATTGATGCGCTCTATCAATTGAAGAAACTCCGCGATGACGCTAGCCGAAGCTGAGGCCAGACCCAAAAAGGCACAGTTCGCGCTGAAGACCGCCGATACGCTGGTGGCCGAGTTTGACGCGCTGCTGGGCGACGAACCCGCCCGCTCGCCCAAGGCGCGCATGGCGGTCCTGGCCCATATCCGCCAGGCCCTGGCCGATGCGCGCAAAAGCGCCGAGGCCGAACTACTGGCCAACAACAAGGGCACGCGCTGTGCCCAGAACCTGTGCGCGGCGCAGGACGAAATCATCACCGCCGTGCATCGCTTTGCCACCACGCGGGTCTATCCGGTCGACAATCCGTCTGGCGCCGAAGCCATCGCGCTGTCCGCCGTCGGCGGCTATGGCCGTGGCACCCTGGCCCCAGGCTCGGACATCGATCTGCTCTTCATCCTGCCCTACAAGCAAACCCCCTGGGGCGAGCAGGTCACCGAATACATTCTCTATATGCTCTGGGATCTGGGGCAGAAGGTGGGCCACGCGGTCCGCTCGGTGGACGAGTGCATCCGCATGGCCCGCGCCGATATGACCGTGCGCACCGCCACGCTCGAAGCCCGCTTCCTCACTGGCGACAAGGCGCTTTACGACCAGCTCACCCATCGCTTTGAAAACGAGATCATGCCCAGAACGGGCCCGGAATTCATCGCCGCCAAGATGGCCGAGCGGGATGAGCGCCACAAGCAGATGGGCAATACCCGCTATGTGGTCGAACCCAATATCAAGGACGGCAAGGGGGGCTTGCGCGACCTCAATACGCTGTTCTGGATCGGGAAGTATTTCTACCAGGTCAAGACCAGCCATGAGCTGGTCGGCAAGGGCGTGCTGTCAGCCGCCGAATACCGCCTGTTCACCCGGGCCGAGGATTTTCTCTGGGCGGTGCGCTGTCATCTGCATTTCGTCACCGGACGGGCCGATGAAAAGCTCAGCTTCGACATGCAGCCTGAACTGGCCCAGCGCATGGGCTATGCGCAGCGCCTGGGCATGCTGGGCGTCGAGCGCTTCATGAAGCGTTATTTCCTGGTCGCCAAGGATGTCGGTGATCTGACCCGCATCATCTGCGCCGGCCTCGAATTCCACCACGCCAAGGATCTCGACCTGGTCGGGCGCGTCCTGGCGCCGTTCCGCTCCGGCAAGTCCAAGATCAAGGGCGAAACGGCCTTCATCGTCGATACCGGACGCCTCAATATAGCCGGGCCCGACGTCTTCGAAAAGGACCCGGTCAATCTCATCCGCGCCTTCATGGTGGCCGGCCGCGAGGAATTGCTGTTTCATCCCGATGCGATCATGCATATCCGCAACAGCCTGCGGCTGATCGACAAGACCCTGCGCGCCGACCCCAGGGCCAATGCCCATTTCCTGACCATTCTGACCAGCGCCAACTATGTCGAGCGCATCCTGCGACAGATGAACGAGAGTGGCGTGCTCGGCAAGTTCGTGCCCGATTTCGGCAAGATCGTCGCGCTGATGCAGTTCAACATGTATCACCACTATACCGTGGACGAGCATCTGATCCGCTCGGTCGGCGTCATGGCCCAGATCGCCAATGGCGGATTGCGCGATGAACTGCCCCTGACCCACGAGCTGCTGCCCCAGCTCAACGATACGCGCCTGCTCTATGTGGCGCTGTTCCTGCACGATATCGCCAAGGGCCGCCCCGAGGATCATTCCATCGCCGGGGCAAAGATCGCCAGAAAACTTTGCCCGCGCTTTGGCCTCAATGCCGCCGAAACCGACACCGTCTCCTGGCTGATCGAATATCATTTGCTGATGAGCGAAATTGCCCAGGCCCGCGATATCCAGGACCCCGAAACCGCCAAGGCCTTTGCCGATGTGGTGCAATCGCCCCAGCGCCTGGCCCTGCTGATGATCCTGACCGCCTGCGATATCCGCGCCGTTGGCCCGGGCACCTGGACCGGCTGGAAGGGCTCGCTGCTGCGCGCGCTGTATTTCGCCACCGAACCGCTGCTCTCGGGCGGGCATAGCCAGGTCAGCCAGTCCGACCGCGTCAATCAGGCCCGTTCGGCCCTGACCGAAGCGCTGTCCGGCTGGGCGCCCGCCGATATCGAGGCCTATGCGGCCCGCCATTACGACCATTACTGGCTGCGCGCCGAGCCTGAATTACAGCTCGAACACGCCAGGATGATCCGCAATGCCGACAACACCGATCAGCCCTTTGCCGGCTCGATCCGGGTCAAGGCGTTCGAGGGCATTACCGAGGTCAGCTTTTATACACCCGATCACCCCCGCCTGCTTTCGCTGATCGCCGGCGCCTGCACCATGCAGGATGCCTCCATCATTGGGGCGCAAATCTTTTCTACCCGCGATGGCCGCGCCATCGACACTTTCCGGCTCAAGCGCTCCTTCACCTCCGACGAAGACGAAAAGGTCCGCGCCACCCGCATCATCGACACCGTCAAGCAGCTCCTGCAAGGCAAGCGCCAGGTGCTGATCGATCTGGGCAAGGAATCGCGCCACAACAGGCGCCTCAGGCCCTTCTCCCTGCCCGCGCAGGTCTCGGTCAGCAATGCCATTTCGGAAAAATTCACCGTCATCGAGGTGTCGGGCCTCGACCGCATCGGCCTGCTCTATGCACTGACCCGCGAGATTTCCGATCTCAACCTCACCATCGGCTCGGCCCATATCGGCACCTATGGCGAAAAGGCCGTCGACGTCTTTTATGTCACCGACCTGACGGGCCAGAAGATCCATGTCAAATCCCGCCAGAAGAAGATCCACGACGTGCTGATGAACGTCTTCAAGCGGCCCAGCGAGGACAAGGCACCGGAAAAGAAGGTGGTCAATGGGTGAGGCGCACGCGGGCCCATGACCCTGTTCCGCAATTTCGTCTCGGTCGGCTCGCTCACCCTGCTCTCGCGCGTCGCCGGCTTTGCCCGTGATGCGCTGATGGCGGCGGTGCTGGGCACCGGTCCGGCGGCCGACGCGTTTTTTGCGGCCTTCCGCTTTCCCAACCTGTTCCGGCGGCTGTTTGCCGAGGGCGCGTTCAACACCGCCTTTGTCCCCATGTTCTCCGGCGCGCTGGAGCGTGAGGGACAAGAGGGCGCAAAACTGCTCGCCGCGCGCATCATGAGCTGGCTGGTGGTGATGCTGTTCATCGTCACCCTCCTGGCCGAGCTCTTCATGCCCCAGATCTTGGCCGTCTTCGTGCCCGGCTTCGTGGACGACGCAGAAAAGTTTGACCTGACCGTGCTGCTGACGCGGATCATGTTCCCCTATCTGGGCTGCATGTCGCTGATGGCGGCCTATGGCGCTATCCTCAACACGCTGGGGCGGTTCTTCGCTGCCGCCTTCGCGCCGGTGCTGCTCAACCTGGTCACCATTGCCGCGCTGATCCCCCTGGCCGTCTGGTTCATCCAGACCCCGGCCGAAGCCACAATCTGGGTCGCCATCGCCACCATGACCGGCGGGGTGGCGCAATTGGTGCTGGTCTGGGTGGCCATCGAGCGGGCCGGCTTCCGCCCCGCCTTTCGCATGCCGCGGCTGGACCCGGAGGTGCGCCGCTTCTGGATGCTGGCGGTGCCGGCCATCCTGGCTGGCGGTATCACCCAGATCAATATTTTCGTGGGCACCATCATTGCCTCGGGAGCCGACAACGCCATCTCCGTGCTCTCTTATGCCGACAGGCTCTACCAGCTTCCGCTCGGCATTATCGGCATTGCCATCGGCACGGTGCTGCTCCCCGAACTCAGCCGTCACCTCAAGGGCGGTCGCGCGCTCGAAGCACGCCAGAGCCAGGACCAGGCGCTGTTCGTTTCAATGCTGCTCACCATGCCCGCGGCCGTGGCGCTGGTGGCGCTGGCCGAGCCGATCGTGCGGGTGCTGTTCGAACGTGGCGCTTTTGATGCGCTGGCCACCACCCAGACCGCTGAAGCCTTGATAGCCTTCGCCACGGGCCTGCCCGCCTATGTGCTGATCCGCGTATTGCAGCCGGGCTTTTTTGCCCGCGAGGACACGCTGACCCCGACGATATTTGCCGGGGTTAGCGTGGTGGCCAACATCGCCATATCGCTCACGCTCTTTCCCAGCCTGCTTCATGTCGGCATTGCCATTGCCACCGCTGCCTCCTCCTGGCTCAATGTCGTGCTGCTTGTGGCCACGCTGGCCGTGCGCGGCCATTTCGCGCTGACATGGCCGCAATGGCGGGCGCAACTGGCCATTCTCGCGATCAGCCTGATCATGGGCGCGGCGCTCTGGCTATTGGCCGAACAGGGCGCAATCCATCTGGCCAGCGGCGTTGCGCTCTGGCGCCAGGCGGGTGTGCTGGCCGCGCTGATCGCCTTTGGCATCGCGGTCTATTTCACCCTTGTCCATGTCAGCGGCACCCATGATCTGCGGCTCCTGCTGCGTCGTCTGCGCCGCCGCGCGTGACGGTTCCATTCTTCGCCTTGCCCGTATAGAAGGGGCGCCTGTTTTCGTTTCTGTTCTCGAAGGGCACCATGACGTTCAGCCCCCGCGTCTTTTCCGGCATCCAGCCATCCGGCGACCTGCACCTCGGCAATTATCTCGGCGCCATCCGCCGTTTCGTGCCGCTCCAGGACACGCATGAGACCATTTATTGCGTGGTCGACATGCATGCCATCACCGTCTGGCAGGAGCCCGCGGCACTGCGTCGTGCCACCCGCGAAGTCGCTGCCGCCTTCATTGCCGCCGGGGTCGACCCCAAGCGCTCCATCGTCTTCAACCAGTCCCAGGTGGTCCAGCATGCCGAGCTGGCGTGGGTGTTCAACTGTGTCGCGCGCATGGGCTGGATGGCCCGCATGACCCAGTTCAAGGACAAGGCTGGCAAGAACTCCGAGAATGTCTCGCTCGGCCTGTTCGCCTATCCCTCGCTGATGGCCGCTGACATCCTGCTCTACAAGGCCACCCATGTGCCGGTGGGCGACGACCAGAAGCAGCATCTCGAACTGACCCGCGATATCGCCGCCAAGTTTAACAATGACTATGCCGCCTCGATTGCTGCTGAAGGGGTGACGGCGCCGGATGGCCAGTTCTTCCCCATCACCGAGCCGCTGATCGCCGGCCCGGCCACGCGCATCATGAGCCTGCGCGACGGCACCAAGAAGATGAGCAAGTCCGACCCCTCCGAGCAGTCCCGCATTTCCCTGCTCGATGATGCGGACGCCATCGCCAGGAAGATCAAGAAGGCAACCACCGATCCCGCTGAACTGCCCTTAGAGGTCGACGGTCTCAAGGACCGGCCGGAAGCCGACAATCTGGTTGGCATCTATGCCGCGCTTTCCGACCAGACCAAGGCCGAGGTGCTGGCAGAGTTCGGCGGCCAGGGCTGGGGCAAGTTCAAACCGGCGCTCGCCGATCTGGCCGTTGCCGTTCTCGCGCCGATGGCCGGGGAGATGCAGCGCCTGCTCGATGACCCCGAAACCATCGATGCGGTGTTGCGCGATGGTGGCGAGCGGGCCGGCGCCATTGCCGAAAAGACAATGGCCGAGGTACGCTCCATCATCGGTTTCATCCGCTAGCGCGGTTCAGCAACGGAGGCGCCCTTGGTTTCGCAGGTCGAATACAAGCGCAAGTTTCTCGTCGTTATTGATGAGACCGAAGAATGCGATCGTGCCCTGACCTTTGCTGCCTGGCGCGTCAAGCGCACGGGTGGCACGGTGGTGCTGATGACGGTCATTCCCAAGCCTGAATTCATTGGCCTGGGTGTCGAGGACGTCTTGCGGGCCGAAGCCGTCGAGGAGGCCGAACGCAATCTTGACCGGCGCATGGCCCGGATCAAGGAGATCGGCGAGGTCCGGGCCGAATCGGTGATCCGTGAGGGCAATGGCGCCGAACAGATCGAGCGCGTCATCGACAAGGATCACGACATTGCCATCCTGGTGCTGGCCGCCTCCAAGTCGCCCGATGGTCCGGGTCCGCTGGTGACCCATTTTGCCGCCCGCGCCAATGTGCTGCCCATCCCCCTGACCATTGTGCCCGGCCGCATGAGCGACGACGAAGTCATCGCGATCTGCTGACCGGCCCGCTTGTGCTGCCAAAATCGGTCCAGTGGACCGATTTTGGGTCAGCAGGCCAGGAGAGCTCCGCTCGAATGGCCTGCACGCCTCACGCTCCACCAAGCGCCTCAAGGGCAATCGCGGCCATCACCAGTGCCAGTCCGGCTGTGGCCGCATTCCAGCTAAAGGTGCGCACCCAGGGCAGGCCGAGAGCGTAAAGCGGCAGGTAAAGGCAGCGGCAGACGAGATAGACCAGGCAGCCGCTCACGCTCAGCCAGCCCCCGCTGCCGTTGAGTACTTCCAGCGTCAGCACGGCCGCCACGAAGATCGGGAAGGTTTCAAGGAAATTGCGTTGCGCGCGATCCAGCCGGGCCGCAACGCCCGCAGGTTGCAGATTGGCATCCCTGGCGCCCACTGTATAGGCGTTGCCCACCTGCGCCTTGAAGGCAAAGGAGGCGGCGCTGAGATGCACCAGACCCAGAAACATGGCGCCCAGCAGGGTCCAGAGTTCGATGGACATAGGATACACCATCTCGCTGACGATCAGGCATGGCTAGCATTATTGCCCTTGCACTTGCAGCGCAAAAGTCTATTTTAGAAACATTCTAATTGCACCGCTCAGCGGGGAGCCGCCATGTTTATCCAGACCGAAGCCACGCCCAATCCGGCGACCCTGAAGTTCCTGCCGGGCCGCGACGTGCTGGTTGGCGAGCCGCGCGATTTCCGTTCGCCTGAAGCTGCCGCCGTCTCGCCGCTGGCCACCGGCCTGTTCGCCATCTCCGGCGTCAATGGCGTGTTCCTGGGGTCCGATTTCATCTCGGTCACCAAGGACGATACCAATTGGGCCCATATCAAGCCGGCCATTCTTGGCGTCATCATGGACCACTTCCTCTCCGGCAAGCCGGTCATCACCGAGGGCAGCACTGCTCCGGTTGATTTCGATGAGGTCGAGGAGTTCTTCGAGGACGAAGACAAGGAAATGGTCGAGGTCATCAAGGAACTGCTGGCCACCCGCGTGCGCCCGGCCGTGGCCATGGATGGTGGCGACATCATCTTCAAGGGCTTCAAGGAAGGCACCGTGTTCCTGCATATGCAGGGCGCCTGCTCGGGCTGCCCCTCCTCGACCGCCACGCTCAAGAACGGCATTGAAAACCTGCTCCGCCACTTCGTCCCAGGCGTCGAGGGCGTGCAGCAGGTCTGAGCCCGGCTCATAGGTGAAATCGCTCCGATGGAGCGATTTTGGGGCTCAAAGCCACGAAAGCCATGCTTGAGTGGCCGCGGCCCACAGGCCGCTAGAAAAGTTACGCAGCAAGCCGGGAGCCCGATCAGGAATGATCGGGCTTCTGTCTGTCAGGATCACGCATGAGCATCACCACCACCATCGAATCGCTCGGCCATAAGGGCGAAGGCGTTGCTATTGTCGAGGGACAGCGCGTCTTCGTGCCGTTCACCTTGCCGGGCGAACAGGTGGCGATCTCGGTGGATGGCAATCGCGGCGCGCTGGCCGAGCTGCTGTCACCAGCGCCAAACCGCATCAAGCCGTTTTGTCCGCATTTCGGCACCTGTGGCGGCTGCCAGCTCCAGCACATGGAGGCACAGAGCTATGCGGCATTCAAGACCGAACTGGTCGAAGCAGCACTCCGCCAGGCGGGGCTTGGCGCCAGAGTCGAGCGCTTCATCTCTGCCCATGGCGCCGGTCGCCGCCGCGCCACGCTGCATGCCCGCAAGGACCGTGCCGGCTATATGCAGCTCCGCAGTCACGACCTGCTCGATCTCGATGCCTGCCCTATTCTGGTGCCGGCCCTCAAGCGCGCACCCGACATCGCCCGGGCACTGGGCGCGGCCATCGGCGAGTGTGATATCAGTTTCACCGCCACCAATGCGGGCCTTGATGTCGGCATCCGCAAGGCCTCCAAGGGCGTCAAAGCAGAAAAGCTGGTGCCGCTGGGCAATGCACTGGGCCTGGCGCGGCTGTCGCTGGACGGGGAAATGGTCCTGTTGCGCCAGCAGCCGACGGTGAGCATGGGCCGCTCTGAGGTCGACCTGCCCATTGGCAGCTTCCTCCAGGCCACGGCCCAAGCCGAACAGGTTCTGGCCGATTATGTGCTCGCTGCGATCGGCAAGCCAAAATCCATTGCCGACCTGTTCTGTGGCATCGGCCCCTTTGCCCTGCGGCTGGCAGAAATCGCGCCGGTCCTTGCCGTCGACAGCGACCGGGCCGGCATTGGCGCGCTCGACAAGGCGGTACGCCACACCAAGGGCCTCAAGACGGTTACCGCCAAGGCGCGCGACCTGTTCCGGGATCCGCTCACCCGCTTTGAACTCAATTTCGACACGATAGTGCTCGATCCTCCGCGTGCTGGAGCTCTGGCTCAGGTCAAGGAGATTTGCGCGTCCAAGGCGCGGCATGTGGTGATGATCGCCTGCGACCCTTCGAGCTTCGCGCGGGATGCCGCCCTGCTCGTTCAGGCCGGGTTCATCTTGAGTGACCTAGTAGCGGTGGATCAGTTCGCCTGGTCCGTTCACATCGAGCTGGCCGCGACATTCAGCCGGTAACATTTGCGCAACAATTTGCGCGTCCCGGCGTTGGCCCAACAGGGCTTGTGAAAAATGTAACAGTGCGCGCGTGGCCACCTCCCTGGCCCGGCGCGACAATTTGATGGAGCATTGTGATGATGCTGAAGACTCTTGTTGCCGTGGCCGGTGTTGCGGCTGCTCTCGCCGTCCCCGCCTTCGGCCAGGCCGCTGCCGATCCCGGCGGTGTCTGGCAGGATCGCTGGGGCACTACCTTCACCTTCCAGCTTTGCGGTGACGGCACCCAGCTTTGCGGCACGCTGAACGATATTCAGGGTGATAGCCGCACCGAGGAAAACCTGGCCTATGTGGACCAGCAGGTGGTGCAGGCCGAACAGACCGGCCCCGGCACCTGGGAAGGTCAGATTGCGCTCAATGGCGGCAACGCCAAGGCCATTGTCGAGTTGACCGGTCCGGACACGATCAAGCTCACCGGCTGCCAGCTCCTCTGCTCGAGCATTGAATATCAGCGCGTATCCTGAGCGCCGCTCAGATTGAAGAAGCCCCGGATTACAGTCCGGGGCTTTTTGCATTCTGGCCAAGGCAGACGCATTTCAGCACACCGTGGCGACCCGTTCCTTGATCACCTGCAGCACTTCGTCGCCGGGCCGTTTCCACCAGTCCTCGGTCGAAAAGATCTCCACCTCCTGCGGGCCATGGAATCCGGCCTCCTCGATCATCTTCCGGATGCTCTTGAGGTCGATGACCCCATCGCCCATCATGCCACGATCATTGAGCATGTCCCGCGTCGGCACCAGCCAGTCGCAGATATGATGGGCAAAGATGCGCTTCATCCGGCCCGCCCGCGCGATGGCATTGGCAAGATTTGGGTCCCACCAGATGTGATAGACATCGAGCGCCACGCCCACCGTTTCGCCAAGCTTCTCGCAGATATCGAGCGCCTGGTCGGTGGTGTTCACGCAGGCCCGGTCAGCCGCATACATCGGGTGCAGCGGCTCGATGGCGATCTTCACACCGGATGCATTGGCATGGGGCAGCATGGCGGCAATGCCGTCGGTGACTTGCGCGCGGGCGCCGGGCAGATCTTTTGAAGATCCAGGCAGGCCGCCCACCACCAGCACCAGGCAATCCGCATTGAGCGCCGCGGCCTGGTCAATAGCGCGCAGATTATCATCAATCCGCTTCTGCCGGTCGGCCGCATCGACGCCCGGGAACATGCCACCCCGGCACACGCCGGTGACGCGGATCTTGTTGTCCCTGACGATGCGCGCCGCCTCGTCGAGCCCAATGGCGTCGATCTGGTCGCGCCAGGGTGAAATGGCGGTGATGCCGGCCTTGAGGCACCCTTCCACCGCTTCGGCAAAGCCCCATTGCGGGCGGGTGGTCGCCAGGTTCAGCGAGATGACGGTGTCGGCGCTCATGCGGAAACTCCATGGACGGCGAGGACTTGCTTCATGCGGGCGGTGGCGAGATCCGGGTCGGCAAGAACGCGGGCCTTGTCGGCAAGGCGGAAGAGTTCGCTCAAGTGCTGCAGCGAGCGGGTCGACTGCTGCCCGCCGATCATGGCGAAATGGTCCTGCAAGCCGTTGAGATAAGCCAGGAACACCACGCCCGTCTTGTAAAAGCGGGTGGGGGCGGCGAAGATATGCCGGCTCAGCGGCACGGTGGGTTCGAGAATATCGAAGAATTCATTGGTATTGCCGCGCCCGAGCGCCGCCAGGCCCGCCGAGGCTGCCGGCGCAATGGCGTCGAAAATGCCCAGGAGCGCATGCGAATAGCCCTGGTCGTCGCCGGCAATCAGCTCGGCATAGTTGAAATCATCGCCCGTATACATCTTCACAGTTGCCGGCAAGCGACGGCGCATGGCGATTTCCTTTTCTGCCGAAAGCAGCGAAATCTTGATGCCGTCAACTTTGTCGGCATTGGCCGCGATGACGTCGAGACAGACATCCATGGCCCGGTCGTGGTCGATATCACCCCAATAGCCCTGCAGCGCCGGGTCGAACATCTCGCCCAGCCAGTGCATGATCACCGGCTGCTTGACGTTCGAAAGCACATGGCCATAGACGCGGGCATAATCGTCGGGTGATTTGGCGGCGGCGGCCAGCGCCCGGCTGGCCATCAGGATGACGCGGCCGCCCTGGGCTTCGACAAAACCGACCTGCTCGTCATAGGCCTTGATGATGTCATCAATGGTCACATCGGGACCGGGCGCCAGATGGTCGGTACCGGCGCCATAGGCGATCAGGCTGTCATCGCGGGTTCGGGCCTCGGCCTGCGAGCGCCGGATCAGCTCCTGCGCTTCAGCCCAGCCCAGGCCCATGCCGCGCTGGGCGGTGTCCATGGCCTCGGCAACACCCAGCCCAAGATCCCACATGCGGTGGCGGAATTTCAGCGTCGTCTCCCAGTCAATGGCCGGGGTCAGCCAGGGATAATTGCTGGCCAGCGGGTCGGCCACCACATGGGCCGCCGAGTAGGCGATGCGCGGAAACTCGGTCGCCTTGAATTTCACAAAAGGAATCGGATCGCCGCTCAGCGTATAGGGGCTGATGGAGCGATCTGGGTTGGGCAGGTTGATGGTCGGCATGGGTTTCCCCCTTGGGGCTATCTCATACTCGGATGTCACCCCGGCGCAGGCCGGGGCCCATCCTGAGATGGTTTCACATCACCGATCCATCGTTTCGCTCGAATTGCGGGAGATGGGCCCCGGCCCTCGCCGGGGTGACATCGGTGGGTGGGATGGAAAGGGCCTAAGCCCTCAAAACGCCAGCTTCGGCACATCCAGCCAGCGGCGTTCTTCCCAGCTCTTGAGGCCCAGTTCGGCAAGCTGCACACCCTTGGCACCGGCCTCGAGGCCGTATTCCCAGGGCGCATCCTCGGCCACGTGACGCAGGAACATCTCCCATTGCACCTTGAAGCCATTGTCGGCCGGCCAGTTGTCCGGAACCTCCTCCCAGTCGTTGAAGAAGTTCATGGTCTGCGGCTGGTCGGGGTTCCACACCGGCTTGGGTGTGTTGACGCGGTGCTGGGTCCAGCATTTGTGGAGGCCCGCCACGGCCGAACCATGCGTGCCATCGACATGGAAGGTCACCAGATCATCGCGGCGTACGCGGGTGGTCCAGCTCGAATTGATCTGGGCGATCACCCCGCCCTCGAGCTCGAACGTGGCATATGCCGCGTCATCGGTGTCGCATTTGAAGGTCTTGCCCTGCTCATCCACGCGCTGCGGGATATGGGTGGCGCCCAGGCACGAGACGGCCTGCACTTCGCCAAACAGATTGTCGAGCACATAGCGCCAGTGGCACAGCATATCCAGGATTATGCCGCCGCCATCATTCTTGCGATAGTTCCAGCTCGGGCGCTGTGACTTCTGCCAGTCGCCTTCGAACACCCAATAGCCGAACTCGCCGCGCACCGACAGGATATCGCCGAAGAACCCGCTGTCCTTGAGCATCTTGATCTTCATCAGGCCCGGCAGAAACAGCTTGTCCTGCACCACGCCATGCTTGAGGCCCGAGGCACGGGCGGTCTTGGCCAGATTGACGGCGACCTCGAGGTCGTCCGAGGTGGGCTTCTCACAATAGACATGCTTGCCGGCAGCCAGGGCCTTTTCCAGCAGGCCCGCACGCATCAGCGTCGTGCCGGCATCAAAGAAGATGGCGTCGTCGGGATTGGCCAGCGCCGCGTCGAGATCATCGCTCCAGCGCGCGATATTGTGCTTCCTGGCGAGCGCTTCCATCTTGTCGGCATTGCGCCCGACAATGATCGGGTCGACCACCAGCCGGTCGCCATTTTTCAGCATGATGCCGCCCTGGTCGCGGATCGCCAGGATAGAGCGCACCAGGTGCTGGTTGTAGCCCATGCGCCCGGTGACGCCATGCATAATGATGCCAAGCCGTTGCTCTGCCATTCTAATTCCTCCCACGCCGCAGCACTTGGTGTAACTGATTAGTTACTTACCTATATGAGGCCGCTAGGGCGCGTCAAGCACAACGATGCAAGATGGTGGCCGAATGCCGCCGGGCAAGGCGGCGCTAGAGGCCCAGCACCATCTTGAGCCCGATCAGCCCTAGGAAAATCAGGATCATGCGGTCAAACGCCTTGCGGCTGAGCTTGCCGGCAATGGCCTGGCCGAGCGGCATGAAAACAAGAATCGGAACAAGGGCGAGCAGGCCCTCGAGCAGCCACTGCCCCTGCATCACGCCGGCCACGGCGAGCGCCGGCAATTGCACCACCGAATAGAGCAGGAACATGGCCGAGACGGCGAACACATGCGCGTCCCGCTCCATTGCCATGGCATGAATGAAGGTCACCCCGATCGGCGCGGAAATGCCGGTGGCTCCTTGCAACACGCCGCCGCCCATGCCGAACAATGGCCCGGCTCGCCGTGCCAGCAGCGGCCCGACCACGAAATGCGGTGCGGCCAGCCGGAGCGCCACATAGCACAGCAGAATAATCCCCAGCGTCAGCACCAGCGCCCGTTCCGGCAGGCTGGTCAGCGCCCAGGTGCCCAAGCCAATCCCGATCGCGCCGCCCACCAGGAACAGTGGCAGAAAGGCCATGCGGTCGTCCCGGGCCGCTTTGCGAAACCGCCAGACTTGCCAGGCATTGGTGAAGATCAGTGGCACGCACATCAGGCCAACCGCATGCTGCAGACCGAAAACCGTGGTCAGCACCGGCAGCGCCACCAGCGGCAGGCCCATGCCGGTTGCCCCTTTGACGATGGCTCCGGCGCCCAGCGCCAATGCCATGATCGCCAATCGCCCAAGATCGAATTCCATGCGTCAGCCCCGGCAGAACGACCCGGTTCGGATCAACCGGCATAGGCTTGTGTTATCATCCGAACGTCTTGATGCAACGCATTTTCTGCGTCCGGATCGCAATCGTTTCAGCTCACCATTTGGTTACATATGGCTTGACTCGCCCTGACAACGGTCGCAAGCTCGGCCATGAGAACCAAAAAAACCGGTTCCAATCACATTGGGAGGAGAAGACGATGAAGCAGTGCTTGCGAATCGTCCTGGCGTCGGGCTGTGCCCTGATAACGCTGGGCACGGCCACGGCTTTTGCGCAGGAATGGCAACCCGATCGGCCGATCAACCTGATCGTACCCTGGGGCGCCGGCGGTTCGACCGATCAGGTCACCCGCGTCACCGCACCCATTCTGGCCGAGGCCCTGGGTGTAGAAGTTGTTGTGGTCAACCAGCCGGGCGCTTCAGGCGCCATTGGCACCCAGGAAGTGCTCAACGCCCCGCGCGACGGCTATACCTGGACCGCCAACGCCATTGCCAACAATGCCACCTATTCGGTGACGGGCCTGCTCGAAGGCACCAATATCGATGACTGGCATATCTACCTCTCGGTCGCCAATGTCCCGGTGGTTTCGGTTCCGGCCGACAGCGAGTTCACCGATTTCGGGCAATTGCTCGAAGCGCTGCAGACCCGTGGCAGCGAGATCACCGTCGCCACTGCCGGCGTCACCTCGTCCGGCGGCACGGCCATCGCGGCCCTGTCCGATGCGGCCGACGGCTTTGACTACAACATGATCACCTATGATGGCGGCGGCCCTGCAGCCATTGCCACGGCGTCTGGCGAAGCCATGGTCACCACCCAGCTCGCAGTGGAGCAGACCGAACTGATCCGCGGCGATCGCCTCAGGGCCCTGGCGGTGCTTTCGGACAAGCCGCTTGAGCTCGACGGTGTCGATCCGATCCCGCCGATCACCAATTGGCTGCCCGACATGCCGTTGGCGCCGGACTATTTCGGCATCTTCATTCCGGCCGGCGTGCCCGATGAGGTGATCGCCACGATGGACAAGATCTGGGCCGGACAGGTGATGAACTCCGAAGCGATCCAGACCTATGCCGAAACCTTTGGCGCGGTCTTTGCTCCCTCCTATGGCGCCGAGGCCAGGGCCCTGGCCATGCCGGTCGTCATTCTTGAGGCCTGTTCCTCGGTCGAACGTGGCGAGGCGGTCAATGACCCCTCCACCATCGGCATCGACTGCGAAACCCGCACCGAAGTGGGCATGTAAACCATCAAACGGTTGGGGGTGCCCGAAAGGCGTCACCCCACCCGCGGTCCCTCCCCATCGAGGGGAGGGTGCCAAGGACCGCGGCGCAGGTGCCCATCGTCTCCCTCCCCCTTGTGGGGAGGGATCAAGGGTGGGCGTTCAATATTTTGGCGCCAACCCATTCCTTGATCTGTCCGGTATTTCCGCATGACCACCGACACGCCCGCCCCGTCCGAAACCGCCCCCGAACCCGGCATGATCAAGGCCGACCTGCTGGCTGGTCTGTTCTTCATTCTGCTCGGCCTGGCGGTTTTCTATGGCGCCTGGACCATGGATCGGCTCGAAGTACGCCGCATCCACCCCATGACGGTGCCGGGGCTGGTGCCGGGCATGCTGGCTATCGCGCTGACCCTGTGCGGGACCATCCTTTCCTTCCGCTCGCTCCGCACCCCGGCTTCCGGGGGCTGGCAGCAATTGTCCGGCGCCGTGCTGTCGAGTGCTGCGGCGCGCGCCGCCACGGTCATGCTGCTGGCGCTGATCTATACGCTTGGCCTTGTCGGCACCCTGCCCTTCTGGGCGGCCACGGGTCTGTTCGTCTTTGCCTTCATCATGGTGTTTGAATGCTGGCTGTCCGAACCGCGCAAACCCTGGCGCAAATCCCTGCTCTGGGCCTCGGGCCTGGCCGTGGTGACCGCAACCGTGGTGACGCTGGTATTCGAACGCGCCTTCCTCGTGCGGCTGCCATAGGAGGGCGAGACCATGTTTGACGGACTTCTCATGCTGGGCGGCGGGCTCGCCCATTTCTTCACCCCGGTCTCCCTGTTCAACATCGCCTGGGCCACCCTGCTCGGCATTGTCATTGGTGCCCTGCCCGGGCTCACCGCCACCATGGGCGTGGCCCTGCTGGTGACCCTCACCTACAAGATGGCGCCCGACCAGGCAATTTTGTGCCTGATGTGCCTGTATTGCGGCGCCATCTATGGTGGCAGCCGCACCGCCATCCTGCTCTCCATTCCAGGCACCCCCGCCAGCGCCGCCACCACGCTTGACGGTCATCCGCTGGCCCTGCAGGGCAAGGCCGGCACCGCCATGGGCCTGGCCACCACCTCCTCGGCGCTGGGTACCATTGTCGGCATCATCGCCCTGGCACTGATCGCTCCCTTGTTGGCCGAGGCGGCGCTGCAGTTCGGCACCTATGAATTTTTCTGGCTGGCGCTGTTCGGCGTCCTCATATCGGGCCAGCTGACCGCCATTGATGATCCCCTCAAGGGCTATATTGCCGGCATATTGGGGCTGCTCGTGGCCATGGTGGGCATGGAGACCCTGCATGCCCATCAGCGCTTCACCTTCGGCATTTCATCGCTGGGCGGCGGCGTAGATCTGATCCCGGCCATGGTGGGGGCCTTTGGCTTCGCTGAAATTCTCGGCGTGATGAAACGCACCGCCCAGGCCCGCATCATTTCCTCCGGCGATCGGGTGATTCCGCGCTTTTCCGAGGTCTTCCAGTACAAGTGGACCACCATTCGCTCGGGCCTGATCGGCACTTTCGTCGGCATCGTGCCGGGCGTGGGCGAAGATGTGGGCGCCTGGGCCAGCTATGCGGCGGCCAAGCGGGTCAGCAAGGAAAAGCACATGTTCGGCAAGGGCAGCCAGGAAGGGCTGATCGCCGCCGAAACCGGCAATTCCGCCGTCATTCCCGGCGCCATGATCCCCACCCTCACCCTGGCCCTGCCCGGCTCGGCAGCAGCGGCCGTGTTGATTGCGGCCATGTTCATCCATGGTATCCGCCCCGGCCCGCTGCTGATGACCGAGAACCCCGAATTTCTCTATCAGATCGTGGCGATCCTGCTGTTCTCCACCATCGCCATGCTGATCTTCGGTCTGACCCTGACCCGGCCGCTCCTCACAGTACTGCAGGTGCCGCGCGAGCGGCTGATGGCGGTGGTCTATGTGCTCTGCGTGGTCGGCAGCTTTGCCATCACCCAGCGCATGTTCGACGTCTACGTCATGGTCGGTTTCGGCATTATCGGTTTCATCCTGCGCGAGATGAAATACCCCATGGCCCCTCTGGTGCTGGGCATTATCCTGGGCGATTTGCTCGATCTCAACCTGCGGCGTGGATTGCTGCTGACCAATGGCGATCCGAGCCCGTTCTTTACCCGGCCCATCTCTGCTGTTATCTGCGTCATCATCATCCTGACCATTCTCATGTCCATTCCGGCGGTGTCCACTCGTGTCCGATCCATCTTCACCCGCGGTCGTGGAGACGCCTCGGCGCAAGGCTGAGGCGCCAAAGCGGCCCCGCAATTCGGCCAAGACCAAGGCTTCCATCCTCGCAGCGGCCAGGGTGGAGTTCGCTGATCGGGGCTTTGAAGGGGCGCGGGTGGACGCGATTGCCGACCGGGCGGGGGCCAATAAGCGCCTGCTCTATCACTATTTCGGCAATAAGGAGGAGCTGTATCGGGCGGTGCTGCTCGATGCCTATCAGGAGATCCGCAAGGGCGAGCGCGCGCTGAGCCTTGATCAGTACGACCCGGTGCAGGCCATGGACCGCCTGGTGCGCTTCACCTTCCGGCACTTCCTGGCCAATCCCTGGTTTCCGCGCCTGCTGGGCACGGAAAACATCGAAAACGCGCGATTCTTGAAGACCATGCCCGATATCAAGGCGTTGCACTCGCCCCTGGTCGGGCAGATCGCTGCCATCATCGAGCGCGGCGCCGCCGCCGGCGTTTTCCGCCGCGATGTCGATCCGGTGCAGCTCTATATTTCGGTGGCGGCGCTGGGCTTTTTCTATGTCTCCAACACCGCCACGCTTTCGGTCATCTTCGAGCGCGACCTGACCAGCGTCAACATGGTGCAGGAACGCGAAGCCCATGCCGTGCAGATGGTGCTCGATTTCCTGCGGACCAAGCCGGGCGCTTGATCCGCGTGGGGCCACCTTCTCCCGTCATGGGAGAAGGCAAGTTTGTGGCTCAGATATCTACCTCGTCATCGCCCAACGCATATAGCGCAGTGGCCGCATGTTGCAGCACGGCGGCCGCCTTGCGCTGCTGCTCCTTGTCGCCGCGTCTGACCTGCTTGATGGCCTGCTTCAGCGCCTTGCGCGCCGCTTCCAGTTCGGGCGTCGCATCGTGCATCGGTCGATCGGTCTGCGCTTCACGCTCGGCCCAATGGGGCGGTACATTGCCCTCTTCCGGATCGCCTGAGAACGGCCAGTCGGCCTTCACGAATTCGCGGAACCGGCTCATCTGCTCGCCGGTCCTTGCCAGAAAATCCAGCGTACCGGCAACGGCCTCGCGATTGTCCTCGAGATGGCTCTTGCCCTCTTGGGTAATCGTATAAAGCTTCTTGTTGCCGTCGACGGCCGAGGTCACAAAGCCAGCCTCTTCAAGATAGGTCAGCGCCGGATAGACAATGCCGGGGCTGGGCGAATAAACGCCATTGGAGCGCTCCTCGACCGCCTTGATCAGGTCATAGCCATGCCGGGGCTGTTGCTCGATAAAATAGAGCGCCACCAGCCGCAGATCGCCCGAAGCCAGCATGCGGCCGACACGAAAATTGCCGCCGACCTGGCCGAACTCTTCGTCCGCCATCCGGGCCATCCGGCCCCAGCCGCGCCGCGCCATGCGCTCGATCTGGCGCCAGTTCGGCTCACCATTCTTCCAATAGCTCATAATCTATCTCCAGATATATCACATAGCCCTTCAACCCAGCAGATTGGCTCCATTGGGCATGCATTCAAGATATATCTTGAGATTATTTCGCGCGATGGACTCCTGCTTGCATGCGCACCGCGCCGGAAAGCCCTGCGGGTAAACAAAAACCCCGGGCCTTGGACCCGGGGCGATAAACTTGCTGCTGCGCCTTGCGCCAGAGATCAGGTCGGGATCACCGGCGAGCCGCCTTCGCGGTCAAACTCGCCGTGGCGGCGGAAGCGCCACATATAGGTGGGCAGGATTTCGTCCATGCTGGTGGGCACAATGTCAAAGGCAGCCAGGGTGCGCTTTTCCTTCTGCGCGGCCTCGGATACGACATTGTCGACGCCCAGCAGTTCCACCTGATCGGGCGTGATCAGCGGCTTGATCGGCAGAAGGCCCATCAGCGAGGCCATGAATTTCATCAGACCAGAAGGTACGGAAACCAGCATAGGATTGCGACCGGCCTCGCGCAGAATGCGCTGCATGAGCACCTTGTGGCTCTCCACGTCTGGCCCGCCCAGCTCGTAGACCCGGCCGGTCTTGACCGCGCCCTGGGCGGCTTTGGCGATGGCGTCGGCGACATCGCCCACAAAGACCGGCTGAAACAAGGTCTTGCCAGAAATCAGCGGCATTACCGGCAGGATGCGGACCAGCGACCCCATCAGGTTAAAAAACCCGTCGCCCTGGCCGAACATCAGCGAGGGACGGATGATGACCGCCTGCGGGAAGGCCGCGAGCACGGCCTCTTCGCCCTGAAGCTTGGAGGCGGCGTAGGCGCTGACTTCGGCAGCCTTGTCGACCCCCAGGGCCGACAGATGCACCAGCGCAGTCGCCCCGGCCGCCTTGGCCGCGCGGGCCACCGCCGCCGCGCCCTCGACATGCACCGCCTGAAAGCTCTGCTTGCCGGCCTGATGACCAATGCCAACCAGATTGATGACGATGTCCGAACCCGCCGCAGCCCGCTGCACGGAGGCTTCATTGCGCAGATTGGCCTGGATCGGCACCACCTGCCCGACACCGCCGAACATGCGCACGTCGCCGGCCAGATCCGGACGGCGCACCGCGACGCGAATGCGATAGCCCTGGCGGGCCAGCACTTGCACCAGATGATTGCCGACAAAGCCCGACCCGCCGAATATGGTGACGAGCTTGGGGGTATTGCGATCCATGGTGGGGCTCCGAGATCAGGCGAGACGATATTGGTCCGCTTCTAGCCCAGCCCGGCCGCCCCTGTCGAGCCTTGCTGCACGTTCCAAAGCCCGTTCCGGGCCGGAATGTGCACTGCCTGCCGCAGGCCCAAAACCCGCGACGGTGCAAACTTCTGACAATCTATGTGAATGCGCATTGACAATGCCCCGGCATCGCCATAGACACACCGCCGTCGCCCAGATGGCGGAATTGGTAGACGCGCACGGTTCAGGTCCGTGTGCCGCAAGGCGTGAAGGTTCGAGTCCTTTTCTGGGCACCAATTTCTCAAAACCCCGATTGCAGCAATGCAGTCGGGGTTTTGCTATTCGGGCCGCCGCCTGCGACCGCGCCGCGAGGCGACGAATCCGGCCAGGATGCCGGCCAATACCGCGATCAGCACCGGCCAGTGCCGCACCGACTGGAATACGGTTCCCGCCAGCCGCTCATGCGGGCGCACATCGAGCACGGCCATTTCTCCCGGCGCCAGTGCGGTAGTCACTCGGCCCAGCGGGTCGGTGGCAAAGGTCAGGCCCGTATTGGCCGCCCGCACCAGGCTCATGCCCTCTTCGACAGCGCGAAGCCGCGCATGGTGGGCATGCTGGGCCGGACCAACCGAGCCATCGAACCAGGCGTCATTGGTCAGGTTGAGCAGGAACTGCGCGCCTGCCGTGTCCCCCAGATCGCCCGAAAAAATGATCTCGTAGCAGACCAGCACCAGCGGCGCCGGCGCTGCGGGCAGGTTCAACAGGCGTCGTTTCACATCGCCGGGCGACCAGCCATCGGCGCCGGGCACGAACTGCCTGATGCCCAGTAGCGCGAAGAATTCGCCAAAGGGCAGATATTCGCCGAACGGCACCAGATGGGACTTGTCATAACTCGCCACCACCTCGCCCTCGGTGTCGATTGCCACCACCGAATTATGCGGCGGCGCCGAGTTGTCCTGCAGGCTGGTCGCAAAGGGACGGCGCGGCACCCCGGCCAGCAGGCTCGCCTGTTCGGGCAGCAGGCGGGCAATGCGCGCCAACGCCTCGGGATAGGTTTCAAGGAAGAATGGCAGGCTCGATTCGGGCCAGACCAGATGGGTGATATCCTCGAGCCCCTGGTCATTGGGGTTCATCCGCATGTCGGAAAGCATCAGCAGCCGGTCGATCAGCGCCACCGGGTCGACATTGCCGAAATCGGCATGCTCATAGACCAGCGGCTGCACTAGGCGCAGCGCCATGTCCTGCCGTTCGGTCGACACCGTGCCGCTCAGCCGGTTCCAACCAAAGCCAAGCTGGCCAGCAATCACCAGCAGCGCCAGGAAAACCGGCGCCAGACGCTGCGACCAGCCGCGATTGTCGGCCGGCCAGACCAGGGACGGGGTCATCGCCAGCAGCGGCGCCAGAAAGGTCAGCCCATAGACCCCGACCACCGAGGCCAGTTGCATCATCTCGTCCGTGCCGGTCAGGCTGTAGCCCAGAAGGTCGAATGGGAAGCCGGTGAACACATGCCCGCGGGCGAACTCTGCTGCGGTCAGCCAGGCGGCCAGGGTCAGGATGCGCACCCAGCCATGGCTCCAGCTCAAATGCGCCAGCGCGCTGGCCAGTCCCCAGAACAGCGCAATCAGCGCCGCAAGTCCCAGTATGGCGAAAGGCATGGCCGCCAGCACCCAGCCGCCATCAATGAAAAAGGCCGCGCCGAGCCAATGGAACGCCACCAGAAAATAGCCCAGGCCAAAGGCAAAGCCGATGGAAAAGGCCGGGCCGAACAGCCGACGCCAGCCACGCAGGCGTTCAGCGCCATCCAGTGCCCAGACCCAGATCGGCATGGCCAAGAACAGCGCCGGCAGAAAAAAGAGTGGCGGCACCGAAAGACCCGCAATGGCCCCGGCCAGCACCAGCAACACAAAGCGGCGCCAGCCATGGCTGAGCATGGTGGTTTCGGCCAGCCAGGTCATGGGTGCAATTGGGGCGAATCACTAGGCATGGGGGCAAGGTGGTCGCCGCCACCCGAGGCGTCAAGCGGGCGCTTGGTGGTGGACTTGGTCCGTCTCTGGCGCTACTCCCAAAAGTGCGCTCCACCATCAGGAGCGGGAGCCATCATGACCAAGCCGATCACCCTTGCCATCGACACCGCTGCGCCGCGCCTGCAACTGGCCCTGTTGCGCGCCGACGGGCAGGTGGACGTGGAACTGGTCGATATCGCCAAGGGCCATGCCGAAATCCTGTTTGGCCGGCTCGAAACCCTGTTGGCGCGAAATGATCTGGGTTACCCCGACATTGCCCGCATCGCCGTCACCACCGGTCCGGGCTCCTTCACCGGCCTCAGGATCGGTCTTTCGGCCGCGCGTGGCCTGGGTGTCGCGCGCAAGATACCCGTTCTGGGCATTCCCAATCTGCTTGCCCTGTCCCTTTCGGCCAGTGCTGGCCCGGTGGCCGTCCTGCTCGATGCGCGGCGCGGCGAGGCGTATTTCGAGCTGTTTGAAACCCTCGGCATCAGTCTGAATGGACCGCGTCTCCTGCCCATGGAACAGGCCGTGGCCGCCGTGCCTGGGGGCACGGAACTGATCCAGTCCCCTTTTGTCGACATCGCCGCCATGGCCCGCTTTGCCGCTGCGGCCGATCCAACGGCCTTCCCGCCCCACGCCACCTATGTGCGCGATGCCGACGCCAAGCCTCAGGACGCGGCGCGTATTCCGAGGCTGGCCTGATGCTCAAGTTCTGGATGGCCCCTGGGGGGCTGCACATCGAACCCGCCGAACCCCGCGATGCGCGGGACATGGCGCGCATTCACGCGCTGAGCTTTTATCGCGGCTGGCCGAGCGCCGAGTTCGAGAGCTTTCTGGCCGACCGGGCCTGTCTCACCTATGTGGCCTGTGATGCGCGGCGCAGGATGGCCGGTTTTGCGCTCATCCGCATCGCCGCCGACGAGGCCGAGCTGCTCACCATTGCTGTGGATCCCAAATGGCGCGGCAAGCGCGTCGGGCGGGCCTTGATGGATGCGGCCTTCGCCGATCTCATGCTGTCGCCGGCCCGGCGCATGTTCCTCGAAGTCGATGAGCAGAATGTGCCCGCCGTCCAGCTCTACAAGAGGCTGGGCTTTGAAGCCATTTCGACGCGCAAGGGATATTATCCCCGCCCTGATGGCAGTGCAGCCACCGCGCTTGTCATGGCACGCGATCTTGGGTAACCGAACCTTCACGAACCAAGGGCAGGGAGCAACGGCTTGAACAGAAACCCGACCGACCCCACCCTTGAAGAGGCCTGCGTTGCGCGCGGCATGCGCATGACCGACCAGCGGCGCACCATTGCCCGGGTCATCGAGGACGCTTCCGATCACCCTGATGTCGAAGAGCTTTATCGCCGCGCCTCGGCGCTGGATCCGCGCATTTCGCTCTCCACGGTCTATCGTACTGTGAACCTCTTCGAAGAGGCGGGCCTGGTCACCAAGCACGACTTCAAGGACGGTCGCGCCCGCTTCGAGCTGATCCCGGACGAGCACCACGACCATCTCATCGATATCCGCTCGGGCACGGTGATCGAATTCCGCAATGAGGAAATCGAGGCCATTCAGGAGGTCATCGCCAAGCGCCTGGGCTACAAGCTGGTCGACCATCGCCTCGAACTCTATGCCGTTCCGCTCACCGACAAGACAAAAAAGGACGAGCCTGCCAAATGATCTTCAGGATTGTTTTTTTCCTGTTTGTCTTCGTGCCGTTCATGCTGGTTGTTATCCCGCTCCAGGCCCTGATCCTGTGGCTCAAGCTGCCCTTCTGGAACGTGCTGCCGCGCCTGTTTCACCGCCTGGGCTGCATCTTTCTCGGCCTTCGGGTCAATGTCATCGGCGCCCCTTCGCATGGCCGTCCGACCCTGCTGGTTTCCAACCACATCTCCTGGACCGATATCATCGCCATCGGCTCGGTGGCCGATGTCACTTTCGTCGCCAAACGCGAGGTGGGGAACTGGCCCTTTGTGGGCATGATGGCCAATCTCCAGCGCACCATCTATGTCGACCGCACAAGGCGCTCCGATGCCGGGCGGACGGCCCAGGCCATGGGCCGGCATATGGCTGGCGGCAATGCCGTGCTGCTGTTTGCCGAGGGCCAGTCCGATATCGGCACCCATGTGCTGCCCTTCCGCTCGGCCCTGATCGGGGCGGCCCAGCACGCTATGCTGGAGGCCGGCGCCAGTGATGTGCTGATCCAGCCCCTGACCATTGCCTATACCAAACTTCAGGGCCTGCCGGTCAGCCGCAATGAGCGGTCCCTGATCGCCTGGATCAAGTCCAAATCGGTCAAGCAGAACATCGCTGAAATCCTCTCCGGCCCGGTCAAGGATGTCACGGTGGCCTTTGGCGCACCTATGTCGCTCAGCCAGGGCGATGACCGCAAGGCCGTCACCAAGGCGGCCGAAAGCCAGGTGCGCGCCATGCTGGTGGCGCTCAATCGTGGCGGGGATCTGCCGGCGCCGGGCTGATTGGGCGCAATTTTACCGGTTAAGCCTAACACCGGTTCCCGCTTCCCTGATTAACCTCTTGTTAGCTATGAAATCTCCGCACCGAGCAGGAGGAAGCCATGGTTTGGGAACTGTTGGCCATCTGGGCCGTCGTCGCGGCGGCCTTTGTCTGGTTTTTTCACGATGAGCGCAAAGAGCAGCGCCAGAAATTGAACGCGCGCGCCCGCGCCCTCGCCACGACCCCGGCCTGGCACCAGACCCGGCCGGCTGCGCCCGCGCCGGTCACGCCGCGCGACCCGCAACGCCAGACAGAAATCCAGCGCAAGTTCCTCGAGGAAATGCAGCGCCAGCGGCAGTGACCCCGCGCTAGGCTGCTAGCCGGGCACGACCCCCATATGCTGCTTGAGGCGGCCCACAATATCGGCCGCCTTGACCATCAGGCCCAGTTCGATGTCCTCATCGCTCATGCCTGCCTGCACATCAAGCCAAACCGGCACCATGATTTCGTGGCGGATTTCCCTTTCGCCGATCGTTTCGGTCAAGACGGCCCGGACCTTTCCGGTCATGCGTTCAGCCAGGGTTGGGTGGGGCTGGCGTTCGGCCAGGGCAATATCGATCAATTCAAGACTCATGTCTGGCTCCGTAGAGCCCCCAGTGGCCAGACTGGCCGCCGATGGTTCATCGAGCCTTAACGCGGCTGTCCCCCATGGAGTTCTCCACAAGGACAGCTATATTTGTGGTGGCGGTGGACCGGCGGGGGCCGGCTGGAGCGTGATCAGCAAAAGTTGCAGACTGTTGCGGTCCGATTACGCGACATTGCCAGGACGTGGGGTCTGATCCATTTCCATTCAATCGAAATGGATCAGGTTTTAGACGCGGACGGCGTGTTCGACTCGGCCCGCATCACCGAAGACCCGCAAATAGCGTGCAATCTCCTGGCTGTCACCCGTCGCCTTTGCCGGATTGTCCGAAAGCTTCACGGCAGGCCGTCCATTGGCCTGGCTCACCTTGGCGACAATGGAAATTGGCGTCAGGCCCGGATTGGGATCGGGCGCGCAGCCCTCGAAATCATTGGTCAGGTTGGTGCCCCAGCCAAAGCTCATGCGCACCTTGCCATCAAAATGCAGATAGGCTTCCTCGATCATGTCGACATCGAGCCCATCGGAAAAGATCAGCAGCTTCTCTTGTGGATCGCGGCCCCGCGCCTTCCAGAAATCGATGATCTTTTCGCCACCCGAGATGGCAGGGGCGCTGTCGGGCCGGAAGCCCGTCCAGTCGGCCACCCAGTCCGGAGCATCGCGGAGAAACGCGTCGGTTCCGAAAGCATCCGGGAGGACAATAAGAAGATTGCCGCCATAATAGCTCTTCCAGTCCTGCAACACCCGATAGGGGGCTTCGCGCAGTTCCTCGTCCGACCGGGCCAGCGCCGCCAGCACCATGGGCAGTTCATGGGCATTGGTGCCCAGCGCCTCAAGATCATTGTCCATGGCCAGCTTCACATTGGAGGTGCCGGTCATATTGGCGCCGATCCCTTCCTTGAGCGCCTCGACGCACCAGCGCTGCCAGAGGAAGGAGTGCCGCCGCCGCGTGCCAAAATCGGAAATCTTGAGGTCGGGGAGCTTTTGCAGCCGCTCCACCTTCTCCCACATCTTGGCCTTGGCGCGGGCATAGAGCACGTCCAGCGTGAACGGCCCATAGCGCTTCATGGCAGCCCGCCCGCGCAATTCATTGATGATCGCCAAAGCCGGAATTTCCCACATGGTGGTTTCAACCCACAGCCCCGGAAACTCCAGCACGAACTGGCCGTCGCGCTTTTCCAGCCGATATTCGGGAAGCTGGAAATTTTCCAGCCAGCGCAGAAAGCCCGGCTGGAAGATCTGGCGTGAACCGTAAAACGTGTTACCCGCCAGCCAGATCATCTCCTTTTTCGAAAAGCGCAGGCTGCGGCAATGGTCCAGTTGCGCGCGCAATTCGTCGATGTCGATCTCATCGGCCAGCCGCACCGAAGTGGTGCGGTTGATCAGGCTGAATGTCGCCTCGACCTTGGGGTAGAGTCCCCACACCATCTGCAACATCAAAAGCTTGTAGAAATCGGTGTCCAGCAGGCTCCGCACGATCGGGTCGAGCTTGAAGGTGTGGTTGTAAACCCGGCGGGCAATATCGGTATAGGTGGCCATCAGTGTCCCCAAAACGCGCCGCGCTTTGTAGCTTCGCGCCGGGCCGAAGGCAAATTCGCTCCAGTGGAGCGAATTTAGGCAAGAAGGCCATGAGCGCTATGTGCGAATGGCGGTGCGCCGGGCCGAAGGCAAATTCGCTCCAGTGGAGCGAATTTAAGCAAGAAGGCCATGAGCGCTATGTGCGAATGGCGGTGCGCCGGGCCGAAGGCAAATTCGCTCCAGTGGAGCGAATTTAGGCAAGAAGGCCATGAGCGCGATGCGCGAGTGGTGGTGCGTCGGAAACGGTTCGCTACGTGACGAGGCCTAGTACTTCCCCTGATCGCTGCCGCAGAACGGGTCGACCGGGTTCTTGCCGGCAAATGGCGTGCGGCCCATCAGGCATTCGACCACCGCCGCCTGCATGTCCTCGTTCGAACCATAGGCGTTGACATAGGTGGGCACGCGCGGCGCATCGTGCAGATAATAGGGAAAGCCCAGCGAAACCATGAGCGTGGGCACATCGTGCCAATAGCGCTTCATGGCGCCAAACACATTGCCGGTCAGGGCCCGCCAGTTGAGGAAGATACGCTGCCGCGTGAGCAGTGTTTCCTCGGCCAGCAGATAGAGCACCAGGTCGAAATCCTTGGGGTTGACCTGCATATCCTCGCTGTACTCGGTAACGTCAAATCCCTCCTGCCGCAGCAGGTCCGGCAGCGACAGCGGCAAGGGCACCGGCGCAAAGGGCTGCACCGCCCCGGTCGAGAAAATCAGCACGCGCTTGTGGCGGGCCGGGGTCAGCGGCAACAGCTTTGCTGTATCCTTGACCAGGGTCGGCACCTTGGCGGTCGCCGCGCCGGCAATCTGCTTGCTGGTCGAGCGCGCCATGATCATTTCGGCGGTGTTCAGCGCTGGCTCGGGCCGATCGGCCTTATGCAGGCCCAGCGCTGCCTTGAGCCCCAGCACGCGCGTCACCGCCTCGTCCACCCGCTCCTGGCTCAACCGCCCATCGGCCACCGCCTTGACCAGATACATCAGGTCCGCATTTGGATCGTCTGAGAACAGGATCACGTCGCAACCCGCGATCACGCATTGCGGAATTGTCTCTTCGCGTGGGCCCCAATCGCCAAACCCGGCCATGGGCGTGGCGTCCGAAACGATCAGGCCATTAAAGCCAAGCCTTTCGCGCAACAGCGTCTGGTTGAGCACTGTGCTCTGGGTTGCCGGCCGGTAGGCCTCGGCGCCGGCATCGGGGTCGAGTTCGCGCACAAAGGCTGGAAAGGCGATATGGGCGGACATCACGCTCATCACCCCGGCCTCGATGGCTGCGCGATAGAGCCGCCCGAAGGTTTGTTCCCATTCGGCAAGGCTCAGCGGATTGACCGTGGTCACCAGATGCTGGTCGCGGTCGTCAAAGCCTTCGCCGGGCCAATGCTTCACCGTGGCAGCGACACCATGCTTCTGGAAGGCGGCAATCTGCGCCAGGGCGTGGCGCTCGATACGCTCGACATCGTCGCCATAGGAGCGCGTGCCCACAATGGCGCTCTGGAACGCCTTGTTAATGTCGATGACCGGGGTAAAGCTCCAATTGAGCCCCACGGCATGGGCTTCCTCGGCCATCAATGTCGAAATGGCGGTGGTGGTCTGCACATCGTCGATCGCCGCCAACCCCAACGGATTGGGCACCTCGGTTCCGAAGGGCAGGCTCATCCGGCTGCCCTCGAGATCGGCGCTGACCGTCATCGGCACCGGGCCGGCGCTGTCGATCTGCCGCATCAGCGCGATTTCGTCAGCCAGCTCGGGCGTGAAGATACGGGTGATGCCGCCGGGCTTGAAAGCCCGGATGACCTCCAGCGCTTCCTCCGGTGCGCCGCGCGACAGCAGCACGAAAAGCTGCGCCAGCTTGTCACGCGGGGACAGGCTATCCCGCGTGGCGTGAACCCAGGCGGTCGCCGCCTCGTCTAGGTTGAACGGCGCAGCGGAAAGATCGATGGCTGCCAATTGGGGCTCCCCGACTTGTTCTGATTATCGTTCCCACTGGCTTAGCAGCCGCGGCGGGCCCTGAACAGATTGGAGCAAGCTGCATCAGCGCGATTGTGTTGCGCGCTCTGGTCGGCCGGACCGCCCCAACAAAAAACACCGCCGGATCGCTCCAGCGGTGTTGTCTTGTGCGTTGGACGTCGCGTCTCAGGCGGCGTGGCCTTCCAGCCATTTGGTCAGGCCTGCCTTGGGCGTGCCGGCGCCAATCTTCATGTCGGCGGCCTCACCGGCCTTGAACAGGATCATGGTCGGGATCGAACGCACGCCGTACTGGGCGGCAATGCCAGGATTTTCGTCAACATTGAGCTTGACGATCTTCACCTTGCCTTCGAGCTCGGAGGAAAGCTCGTCCAGCACCGGGGCAATGGCCCGGCACGGACCGCACCACTCGGCCCAGAAATCGACAAGGACCGGTTCAGTCGAGCTCAGGACTTCCTGGCCAAAAGTGGCTTCGGAAACGGCTTTGGTCATGGTTTTCATGCCTTTTGTACTTTGGCGGCTGACACGCAGGCCCCAGACCGGGACTTTGCGACGCGCTTTCGTATGTCCAATCCGGAGGGGCACCATGGGCACCGGTCCGGAAGCGGCGGTCTGTTTGCCCCCAAAGCTGGTGAGAGTCCAGCCTTGCAACAAGCCCGATCACCGCAGGGTGAAGTCCGCACAAGCGGCAACAAGCCGCTCGTTCGGCAATTTCATCAATGATTCCAACTCTGTCCACAGGATTGCCGCACGCACCGGTCGTCCGGGGAAAAGCTGACCTGCAACCAACGCATACAATCCTAGCTGGGTGAGATAGTTCCCCGGCACGCCGTCCGCTCCTTTGGGAACCGACGCGTCGGATTTGTAGTCCACCACCAGCACCCCTGAGTCGTCAACCACTACTCGATCGATCCGGCCGCTCAGCCAAATCTCCTGCCCCGCCCGCAGGGCCGCCACGCGGAACGGCAGCTCGGCGCGGCTGTGCGGTCCGAACAGGTTGGCAAAGGCCCCATTGCCCAGAATACTGAGCGCCTTGCTAACGATCCGCGGATAATGCTCGGCCATATCAGGCAGCAGGGTTTCGAGCGCTCTGGGCGCCACCCGGTCCCTCTCGGCGGTTGGCACCCGGCCCAGATGCTGCAACAGGGCATGCAGCGCCAGGCCTTCCTTGCGGGCCGCCTCTGCGTCGCGCAATGCGTCGGCCTTGGTGGCCAGCACAGATATGCCGCCATTTGTTATGGCGGCATAGCTCGGCGCCACGACGGGGGTTTTCGTTGGTGCCGGCACGGCGGACAGCGCCAGTTCAGGCGCCGGGCTGATCGCTTTGCGCAAGGCCGGTTGGAAGATCGGCGCAGCAACCGCTGGAAAGACCTGCGCCACAGTCTCGCCATTTGCGTCCACCACTGGCTGCAACGCCTCGCCCAGACCCATTTCTATGGCGTCATACCATGAGCCTGCCAGGCTGCCCTTTAGCCCCAGCGGCCCGGTGACATAGAGTTCGTCCTCGGCCCGGGTCATGCCCACATAAAGTAGACGCCAATATTCCCGCTCACGCACGGCGTCGATCTCCTGGCGCAGTTGTGCGGTCGGAGGAACATGCTGGCTTTTCGAGGCTGCATGCAAAAGCAGCGGGCCGGGGGCCTTGTCGATGGCATAGACGGCCTGTCCGGTCTGGCTGCCGCTGGGTTTGCCGGTGGCATCGGCCAGAATGACGATGGGAGCTTCCAGCCCCTTGGCGCCATGCACCGTCATCACCCGCACGCCACCGCCGCTTTCGGCCAGCTCGCGCTTGATGGTCACGGCCCGGCGCCGCATTTCGGCAGCAAAGCCCTGCAGCGAGGGCTGCGGCCCCTGCTCGTGGGCCAATGCAAGTTCGAGCAGTTCGGAGAGCACATCGTCCACTTCCGTGCCCAGCCGGGCATGGAAGCGCTTGAGCCCCCCTTGGGCATAGAGCACGCCGGCCAGGAACTCGAAGGGCCGCTCCATGTCGAGCGCAGCCCGCCAGCGGCCAAGTCGCTCCGCCGCAAGCCGGGCCACTTCGCCCTCGGCTGCAAACAGGGCCGACCACAAGGTCTGGCCCGCCGCGCGCGGCCCGGCGACGGCATAGAGATCGTCTTCGGTGAGGTCGAACAGGGGCGAGCGGAGCAGGGCCGCCAGTTGCAGATCGTCGGCCGGATTGAGCAGCACATCGATCAGCGCCAGCAAATCGAGCACCGCAATATGCCCGGTCACCGCCAGCCTGTCGGCGCCCGGCGTGGGCAGGCCCTCGCTGCGCAGGGCGCGGATGATTTCCTTGAACAGCGGGCCGCGCTTCTGCACCAGGATCAGGACATCATCGGCGCGGATGGTGCGGCTCCGTTCGCCCAGCACCCGGCCCTTTTCGATCCAGCCCCGGATTTCTCCGGCAATGCGCAGTGCCACCTGCCGGTTGGCGCTCTGTTCGGCCTCCACCGCCACGCGCGGCCAGGCGCTGGTGTCGCGTTCCGCCTTTTCTTCCTGCACCGGCGGCCACAACACCACCTGGCCGCCAGGCTGGCTCCGCGCCGGCTGGTGAATGATTTTTTCGTCCGAAAGCAAGGCTTCCTGAATATCGGCGCGGTCACAGACCCGGTCCACCGCCTCCAGAATGCCCTTGAGCGTGCGGAAACTGGTATGCAGGCGCACCTGCCGGAATGGCTTTTCTGCCTCACCGGCCCGGCGGGCCATCTGCCGCCCGGTTTGTCCGAACAGCACCGGCTGTGCGCCCTGGAAGGAATAGATCGACTGCTTCTGGTCGCCCACGGCGAACACCGAGCGCGGTCGCGTCACCGCCCCGGCGCCGGAGAAGAACTCCTCGGCCAGCGCATTGACCACGCGCCATTGCTGCTCATTGGTGTCCTGGCTCTCATCGACCAGAATATGGTCGATCCCGGCGTCGAGCTTGTATTGCACCCAGGGCCCCAGCGCCTGATTGGAAAACAGGTCCCCCAGCTTTTCCACCAGATCGTCGAAATCGAGCAACGCATGGCGGCGCTTCTCGGTCTCGTAGCGCGCCGCAATCGCCGCCACCACATCGAGCACGGCTTCGCTGCGCTCCACCAGCAGCGCCCCGGACAACTGGCTCTCGAGCGCAAAGACCCGCTCCCGCTCGTCTTCCAGCAGGGCCTGCAAGGCCGGCTTGGCCTTCGCCTGGGCCGCATTGAGCAGGCGCGCGCGGGGCTGCTTGACCTTCTCCTTGTCCTCGGTGACGAAGAGCCCGCAAAGCTGGTGGGCGCTCATCCGGTCCGGGTCGAGCCGCGCCACCATGTCAATAAAGCGCCGTCCCGCCGGGTCGGCATCAAAGCTCGACATGATCTCCTGCCAGACCGGTTTGGTCAGTGCGCTGTCTGCAACGATCTCTTCGGCAATGTCCGACGCCGTGCCCGTCACGCCCACCACATGGCGCAACCGCGCCTTGGCCCCGGCCAGGTCCGCCAGCACCGGCTTGAGCTTGGCCCCCTCTGCCAGCGCCGCCCCGATGGCTTCGGTAATGGCGCTGTCGCTGAGCAGGGTGAACAGGGTCTCCACCGCCTGCGCATGTTCGCCGCCCCGCAGCCCCTCGGCCAGCACGCTTTCGCGCGCCGCCAGCAGCATCTGCGCCCGGCGATCATCCTCGATCACGGCAAAATCGAACGGCACCCCCGCTTCGATCGGAAAGCGATGCAGCACTGCCTCGCAAAAGGCGTGAATGGTCAGGATGCGCAGGCCCCCCGGCGTTTCCAGCGCCTTGGCAAACAGCGTCCGGGCATCTTCGAGCAACCGCGCTGTCGGTTCCCGCCCGGTCAGCTTTGTCAGCTCCTCGCGCAATGCCGCTTTATCCGCGACGGCCCAGGCGGCCAGCCTGGCGCCGACGCGCTTGCGCATCTCCGCCGCCGCCGCCTTGGTATAGGTCAGGCACAGGATCGATTGCGGGGTCACCCCGGCCAGCAGCAGGCGCAACACGCGGGTGGTGAGCACGAAGGTCTTGCCAGACCCGGCATTGGCCTCCACCCAGATCGAGTAATCCGGGTTGCCGGCCAAGGCTTGGCTGGCGCTGGTATCGCTGGGCACGACCAGATCGCCGCGATCGCTCATGACTCGTCCTCCCCGTCAACGGCCGTCCATTCATCGACCCGCGCCAGATGGTCATAGGCGCCGGCAAAGCGCTGGCTCTTGAGCGGCAGGAGCCGCGCGGGCAGGGCGGTCTGGTGAAACAGGAAGTGTTCGATATGGCGTTGCACGCGCGCGAACACCTCTTCGGCGGCCTCCATCACGCTCATCCCCTCGGCCGTGGCAAAGGCGCTCGGCTTGAAGGCATCGGGCCCCAGCCCGATCTTGATATAGGTCAGCGCGCTGGTATCGGCGGGTGGAATGTTCTTCAGGCCCGCATTGAGCGCCATCATCGCCTCGACCGGCAATTGCGGTGCCTCGAACGCTTTCATGCTGGCGCTGCTGGGGGGCGAACCGGTCTTGAAATCGAGGATTTCCAGCGTGCCATCCCTGAGCAGATCGACGCGATCGGCCTGTCCGGTAATGGCGAAGGGTTCGGCCAGCTTCAGCTCCCAGCGCCCCGAAATCTCGGCATGCCGCCTGGCCACCAGCGCCGAGCGTCCGCGCTCATAATCGAGAAATTGTTCGGCCGCCGTCGCAAAGCGCCGCAACCAGATGTCGCGCCGCTCGCCAATGGCTTCGAGCCCGGCAAACTCCTCGGTGGCAATCTCCATCAGCCGTGCCAGCGCATCGGGCGCCGCCGGATCGCGCTCCTCGAAGACGAAGCGGGCGAAAATGGCGTGAATGATCGTGCCACGCTCGCGTGCATCGGGGTCTTCGCCCAGCGCGTCGAGCGGCTTCAGCCGCAACACGTGCTTGGCATAAAGATCATAGGGCGATCGCATCAGCGTCTCGATCTCGGTGACCGATAGCTTGCGCGGCCTTTCGCCAATGGGCGGGTTGGGCGCCGGGCGCCGGGCCGGCGCCACTTGCGATACGGCGTCGAGCCGCCCGGCCTGGCCGGTCCAGACATCGCCACGGGCCCGCAACTGCGCCGCCATGCCCTCGCCGATAAAGGCGTCGAGCCGCTGGATCAGGCGCGAGGCCAGCGCCGGGCTCGCCCCGACGCGCTCGGCATAGGCCAGAACGACCTGCGCATTGCCCATGGCCTGGGCAAAGTCATGCGCGGCCAGGCCCTGTTGCCGCTCGGGCGGCTCAAGGCCCGCAGCCAGCCGCATGCCGCGGCTCAGCCAGGGGCCGGGATCTGCCGTGGCCGGCCATTTGTCTTCATTGAGCGCGCCCAGAATCAGCACATCCGGGCTCATCAGCCGCGCCTCGAGCTGCCCCCAGATCGCGATATCGTTGCGTCGCTCCTCAAGCCCGGCCTGGCGCACCTCGATCCCGGTCATCAGCGCCGCCAGCACGTCCTCCAGCCCGCGCGGCGCAAAACGATGCCCTTGGCCGGTCAAGCTCTGCATGTCGGCAACCCAGGTCTCGAATTCAGACCGGCCGGGCAGGGGCGCATCCGCGCTAACCGCTGCCATCGCCTGCCCCAGGGCTTCGGCCAGGGCCGATGCGGGCAGCTCATGCGCGCCCATCAGGGCAAAAAGTGGCTCCAGTGCCGTTTCGAGCCGGTCCAGCAGACCGGCAATGTCGTCACCGCGCTGTGGTGATAGCGTGCGGGCCGGGTATTTGAGCTTGCCGCCCAGATGCGCCGCCAGCATCGCCCGGATTCCGGCAATGCCCGGCCCGGGGCGCTGCCCGCGCAACAGCCCCAGATCGACATCATCCGCCAGCGCCACCACGGCGCCGCGCTCCAGCCCGAGCGTCGTGGCCCGATTGCGCAGCAGCGCCAACAAATCCACCGCGGCGCAATTGTTCTGCACCAGATTGAGCAATTGCCGCGCCAGCCGCCCCGCCGAGGCATGATAAAGCGGTGTCCCGGCCGCATCATCGACCACGATATCGAAGCGTTTGAGCTCGGCCGCAATGCGCCGCGCCAGATTGCTGTCCGGCGTCACGATCCCCACGCTCTTGTCCCTGTCGAGGGCATCACGGGCAGCCAGCGCAATGGCTCTGGCCTCTTCGTCTTCATTGCGGGCACGCAGGATCGACACCCCGTCAAGCGCAGCCTCAAGCGCGGACTGCGGGAAACGCTGCTCAGGCCAAAGGGCGGTCTGGGCGGTCGGCGCCAGCGCCAGATTGACCAGCTCGGTGCGCGGATGCTCGGCCGCGCACAATTCTCGCACCTGCCCAAGATCAGCGCTGAAGCTGACTAGCAACTGGGCCAGCCCATATTGCGGATGCCCATGCGGATTGCTGTCGGGATCGGCAAAACCGGCCAGCATTTCCGGGCGCATTGCCTTGTCGAGCCCCGGTAGCACCACCGCGCCACGTGGCAGTTCCGCAATGGTCTTGAGCAGCCTTGCCGTGGCCGGGATCGAGCCGGTGGACCCCGCTGCAATCACCGGTCGGTCCGCAAACAGGAACGGCGCGGCCCTGGCTTGCCGGTCCAGCCTTTTGCGCCGGAGAGCTGCCGGGTCTGCCAGGTCCTGACTTGCCAGCATGGCCGGCCAGGCTTTGAGCGCAATGTCGAGAAACTTCAGCGTCTGCTGCCAGTAATTGCCCAGCTCCAGCGCCAAATCATCGCCCAGCGCGCGAATATCGGCCGCGTTGCGCTCCTCGATATGCAAATCGTCGATCAGCCGCCCCAGCGATTCGGCCATCGAGAAGATTTCCGCCGCGGTCGGCGGGGTTGAAAAAGCCTCGCGCCCCTCGTCAGTCTTCGCCCATGCAGCAACGAGCTCGGAGAGAACCAGCCGCCTGCGCAGCGCGCTGGCAGGCTTGGGGTCCTTCTCCGTATCGAAGGGCGGCAGGAAAGGCTCTTCATCCTTCACCTCGCCGCCAAAGGTGCGCATATCCGGCAGCAGGCCGCCAAATGCGGGGTGGCGGGCAAAGGCCTCGGCCAGTTCATCCTGCGCCCGTCGGGTCGGCAGGATGATGGTCACGTCCGACAGCCAGAACGGCCCTGACTTGTCCCAGCCATTCAGCAGCCGCCCATCCATCACCGCATCAACCAGACAGGGCAGGAAGGGCGTATGCGGGGCGATGGTGAACAGGTTCATCGGATAAGCGCCCGCTCCGCGGCCGCCAACCCCTCGGCATCGCCCACATGGAACCAGGGCGCATCGAGCACCACGCCCTTGAGCCGCTCGTCCTCCAGCGCCGCCTCGAACAGCAGATTGAGCGAAAACGGGCCATCGGGCGTGTCGGCGAACAGGGATTTGCCCATCAGCGCCACCCCGGCATAAATCACCGGTGCGCCATAATCGCGTGTGACCCGGCCCATCGGGTCGAGGCAGAAATCATGGCTGCGGGCAAAGCCGCTGGCGCGTGCGGGCTGGGCACACAGCAGCACGATGTCCACCGGATCTTCAAAGCGCGCGCGCATCCGCGCCAGTGGCGCATCGCTCCCCGCCGGCCAGAAAGCATCAGTGTTCATCACGAAAAACGGGTCCGAGGCGAGCATCGGCAGCGCCGCCTTGACCCCGCCTCCGGTGTCGAGCAGCACCTCTTCGCGATTGACCTTCAACAGCCCGCCGAAATGGGCCAGCAACTGGTCGGCACGATAATGCGCATTGGCTGCGAACCGCTTGGCCCCCTCGGCCCGCGCATTGGCCATGATGCGCTCGATCAGCGGGACGCCGCCCACCGGCACCAGCGGCTTGGGCAGCATATCGGTCAGGGGCTTCAGGCGCGTGCCCAGCCCGGCGGCGAGCAGCATCACATCGGGGAATCGGGCATCAGCACTCATGCCCCGGATAGAACAGTTGCGCGCCGGACCTGTCCAGCCCGCAACTGCCTCTGTGCGCTATTCGGCGTGGGCCGCAGCGGCTGGCGGATCGAGGTCGTCGTCGCCCTCGGCGGCCACCGCCGCATCGCGCAGGCTGGACTGGTCGGTCAGCGCCTTGGGGCTGGTCGCAGTGATCGCCTCATTGGGCGGCGCATTGGTCAGGATCGCGGCCAGCGACCCGATGGTGGAACGCAGATTGTGGCGATGCACCACCATGTCGACCATGCCATGGCTATAAAGATATTCCGAGCGCTGGAAGCCCTTGGGAAGCTTTTCGCGAATGGTCTGCTCGATCACCCGCTGACCGGCAAAGCCGATCAGGGCCCCCGGCTCGGCAATATGCACGTCCCCGATCATGGCGTAGGAGGCGGTGACGCCACCGGTGGTCGGGTTGGTCAGCACCACGAAGAACGGCAGCCCGGCCTCGCGCAGGCGCAGCACGGCCACGGTGGTGCGGGCCATCTGCATCAGGCTCAGAATGCCTTCCTGCATGCGGGCGCCGCCAGAGGACACGAACAGGATGAACGGGGTCTTGAGCCGCGCAGCGGTTTCGATGCCGGTGATGATCCCCTGACCGGCCGCCATGCCAAGCGAACCGCCCATGAAGTCGAAGTCCTGGATGGCCACGGTCACGGCACGCTCATAGAGCTTGCCGGTGGCCACCAGCACGCTGTCCTCATGCCCGGTCTTGGCCCGGTTTTCCTTGAGGCGGTCAGTATAGCGCTTCTGGTCGCGGAATTTCAGCGGATCGACCGGCACGGATGCGACCGGCACCAGATCGTACTTGCCCTCATCAAGAAAGGTCGCCAGCCGGTCGGCCGGCTTGATCTTCATGTGGTAGCCCGAATTGGGCACCACCCACTGATTGGCTTCGAGATCGCGGTAAAACACCATCTCGCCCGATTCCGGGTCTTTTACCCAAAGATTTTCCGGTGTCTCCCGCTTGTTCGAGAGGAAGGAGCGGATTTTGGGGCGGACGAAATTGTCGATCCAGTTCATGGCGCGGCCTTTCGCGGTGATCCATTTGTGGGATCACGTAGTCGTCAATTGTGGCAATTCTTATCAGGTGGGGACGGGGACGCAAAGCTGCCAGCCGCCAATGCGTTGGGCTGTGCATAATTTTCTCTCGGCGCTTCTCACGCAATCGTGCGGCCAAAGAAATCATAAGGCACGCGCCCTGCATCGCTCCAGCAGCGATGTCCAGAGATTTTCTGAATACTGGCTTGGACAAATCAAAAATAAATCCGGCCGCCAACTCGCATTTATATTTTCAAACAATTAATTCGGTCGCGTTTCATGCGCTGACGTGACACCATTTAGACACAGTTCATCGCGCGATCATCGACGCGTTGCAAAATATTGGAGACGTGCCGCATGTCGATCTCAGAAAAGTTCAGTAATTTTCAGGCGAGCAAGGCGGTGTTGTTCTGGTCCTGCGCGGCCTGTGTGGCAGCCACCATGGTGGTGGGTTTCACCTGGGGTGGCTGGGTCACCGGCGGCGCCGCCCAGGAACGGGCCGAGGCCGCGTCCGAGCAGGCTGTGGCCCAACTGGCCGCTGATATCTGTTTCAGCCGCTATCTTGCCGCGCCCGATGCCCGCGCCAGCCTGGTCGCGCTGACCGAGGAAAGCAGCTTCCGCCGCAGTGGCGTGCTGGAGGATGGCGGCTGGGTCACCTTCGCAGGCCGCGAAGATCCCATCGATGGCGCCGCGAACCTCTGCGCCCGGCAATTGGCCGAGGTCGATTCGACGACCCTGCCTCAAGCCTCCCCGGTGGCAGAAACAGCCGCGCCCCTGGCCGAGACGACGACCGCACAATAGATGCCCGGTGTTTAGGAGCGGGCCGGATGGCAATTCCCGTCAGGGAGACGTCCGGCCCGTTGCTTGCGAGTGGCCCCTAGACCCGGGCCCGCTTCAGCCCGCCGGCCAGCTCGGCCACCAGGTCCCGCACGGCGCCAACGGTCTTGTCGGTGGCCTTGCCATCCTCAAGCGAGGTGGCCACGGCATTGACCAGCACCGTGCCCACGGCAATCCCGTCCGCGTGCTTGCCGATTTCGGCGGCGTCCTCGGCTGTCTTGATGCCGAACCCGACAATCACCGGCAGTTCGGTATGTGCCTTGATGCGCTGCACCGCCTCGCCCACCGCGCCGCGCGACTTGATGGCGCCCCCGGTAATCCCGGTCATCGAGACATAATAGACAAAGCCCGACGTATTGGCCAACACGGTCGGCAGGCGCTTGTCATCGGTGGTCGGGGTGGTCAGGCGAATGAAATTGAGCCCCGCCTCGAGCGCCGGAATGCAAAGCTCGTCATCTTCCTCGGCCGGCAGATCAACAATGATCAGCCCGTCAATGCCCGCCTGCTTGGCGGCGGCGATGAAGCGTTCCACGCCGAAAATATAGATGGGGTTGTAGTAACCCATCAGAACGATTGGTGTCGTGTCGTCCTTGCGGCGGAATTCCTCAACCATGCCGAGCACACCCTGCAGGGTCTGCCCGGCCTGTAACGCCCGCTGCGCCCCCATCTGGATCGCCACGCCATCGGCCATCGGGTCGGAAAAGGGCAGGCCCAGTTCGATGATGTCGGCGCCGGCCTCGGGCAGGGCGTTCAGGATAGCCTGGCTGGTGGCCAGGTCCGGGTCCCCACTCATGACATAGGCGGCCAGGGCCGGTCGGTTCTGCGCCTTGAGTTCGGCAAAGCGCCGGTCGATGCGAGTGTCCATTATTTCAGCAGCCCCAGATACTTGCCGACGCTTTCCACGTCCTTGTCGCCACGACCCGAAAGGCACAGCACCACCGATTGATCCTTGTCCATGGTGGGCGCGAGCTTCATCACCTGGGCCAGACCATGCGCGCTTTCGAGCGCCGGGATAATGCCTTCCATTCTGGTGCAGAGCTGAAAGGCCTCAAGCGCCTCATTGTCGGTGATCGGCGCATAGATGACGCGCCTGGTGTCGTGCAGGAACGAGTGCTCGGGACCAACACCGGGATAATCGAGCCCGGCCGAAATCGAGTGTCCCTCGATGATTTGTCCGTCGCGATCCTGCAGCAGATAGGTACGATTGCCATGCAGCACGCCAGGGCGGCCGCCGGTCATCGAGGCAGCATGGCCATTCTCGGTCTCGATGCCATGCCCGCCCGCTTCGGCGCCATAAAGGGCGACGTCCGGTTCATCCAGGAAGGCGTGGAACGTGCCGATTGCGTTGGAGCCACCACCCACGCAGGCCACCACCGCATCGGGCAATTTGCCCTCGGCCTCGCGGAACTGTTCCTTGAGTTCGGTTCCGATCACCGACTGGAAATCCCGCACCATTTCCGGATAGGGGTGCGGACCGGCGGCGGTGCCGATCAGGTAATATGTCGAATCCACATTGGTGACCCAGTCGCGCAGCGCCTCGTTCATGGCGTCTTTCAAGGTGCCGGCGCCGGCGGTAACCGGTCGGACCTCGGCACCCAGCATCTTCATGCGCAGCACATTGGGCATTTGCCGCTCAACATCGGTCGCGCCCATGAAGATGGTGCAGGGCAGGTCGAACTTGGCGCAGACCGTGGCCGTGGCCACGCCATGCTGGCCGGCTCCCGTCTCGGCGATCACCCGCGTCTTGCCCATGCGCTTGGCGAGCAGGATCTGCCCCAGGCAATTGTTGATCTTGTGGCTGCCGGTATGGTTCAGCTCCTCGCGCTTGAACCACACCTTGGCGCCGCCCAGATGTTCGGTCAGCCGCTCGGCAAAATAGAGCGGGCTGGGGCGGCCGGTATAATGCGTCGCAAGGTGCTTGAGCTGGGCGGCATAGGCCGGGTCCTGCTTGGCGGCCCGGTATTCATGTTCCAGGTCCAGGATCAGCGGCATCAGCGTTTCGGCGACGAAACGTCCGCCGTAAATGCCGAAACGCCCATGCTCGTCCGGGCCATTGCGCAGGGAATTGGTGCGGTCCATTGGATCCTCTCGGCCAGTGCCGAGAACAACCCGGCTTCCTGGTACTATACGGCTGCCCTGGCGTTGCGGATGAACGCTTCGATCAGCTTTGTGTTCTTAACGCCCGGTGCGGTCTCCAGACCAGACGAGGCATCGATCCCCATCGGCCCGACCTGGCGCACCGCCTCAGCCACATTTTCCGGCGTCAGGCCCCCGGAAAGCATGAAGGGGATGGACGGGTCAAGCGCTTCGAGCAGGCGCCAGTCAAAGCTTTCGCCCAGCCCACCGGGCCGATCGGCGCCTTTGGGCGGCTTGGCATCGAGCAATATGCGGTCGGCAACCTCGGCAAAAGCGGCCACCTGGGCAATATCCTCGGCCGAGCCGATGGGCAGCGCCTTGATGATCTCGACCCCGGCCTCGGCGCGGATGGCTTCGACGCGATGCGGCGTTTCCGGGCCATGGAGCTGGATCCAGTCCGGGCCCAAGGCGGCCACTTCGGCCACGCTGGAATTATCCGGATTGACCAGCACAACGCAGCTTTCGATGCGGCCGCGCGCGGCCGAGATCAGTCCGCCCAGCTCATCGATGGAAACGTGACGCGGCGAACGCGGAAAATGCATGAAGCCCACCATGTCCGCACCGGCCGCGATAGTCGCGTCGAGCAGGTCATGTGTCTTGATGCCGCAGATTTTGACGATCAGTGGATCGGCCATAGTCGGTGGTGGCTCAAAGGGACGGGACTAAAAGGTTAAGCCGCACTGCGCCGTCCTTCATCGCAGTTCCAGCAGGTCATCGACTTCGGCCATGGGGCCCTTGCGGCTCTCGCCGCTGCCTTTGCGCATGGCATCGAGCTCCTGGCTCAGATGCTGGGCCTCTCGGCGCCAGTGCCGTTCGCGGCGGCGATGCGCCCCTTGCGCGAACCAGCTCGCCGTGCCGCCCAGCAGCACGCCGATCAGCAGAACGACATAGAGAACCACGAAAAGCGGAATGCCGTAGCCGGCTGCGCTCGCATCGGCGGGGGCGGCAAAAGGATTGAGATTGACCGCCACAAGCTGGCGATTGGCCAGCGCAAAGGCAATCAGTACGGCGCAAAGGGGGACCAGGACGAGCCAGCCGACAATTTTGTTGACCATTATTGGCTTCCACTGGAGCCAGCAGGCTCCGATCCTTTCTTGCGCCGTTTCGGAAAAATCAGGAGCGGTTCAGCCGCTCGCGGATTTCCTTGCCGGCCTTGAACTGCGGCACATATTTTTCGCCCACATCGACCTGTTCGCCAGTGCGCGGATTGCGTCCCACCCGGGCCGGCCGGTTCTTGACCGAAAAGGCCCCGAAGCCGCGCAGCTCCACCCGGTCGCCCCGGGCCATCGCATCCCCGATTTCATCGAGGATCGCATTGACGATGTTCTCAATGTCACGCTGAAACAGATGCGGGTTCTCCGCGGCGAGCTTCTCGACAAGTTCAGACTTGATCATCAAAGGCTCCGGTGTCCACCCCTGCCCCTCGCTGGGGGTCTATTCAACCTGCCAAAGCGAGACCAAACCGTCAAGCATCACAGGAGTTTCGCTCGAAAGTCCGAACAGGCTGCGGGCCGAATTGCCCAGCAGGTCGCTGATCCAGGACAGCTCGTTCTGCTCTGTCGGCCAGACCGTAACGATCGGGGTCTCCGGATCGATCCCATGCTCGGCCTCGAGCCAGTCGAGCGCCTCGTGCTGCGCGCCAATGGCATCAATCAGCCCGGCCTCAACCCCGACCCGCCCGGTGACGATGCGTCCATCGGCCAGGTCCAGCGTTTCGGCCCGGCTCAAGCCCCGGCGCTCGGCGACAATATCGACGAACCAGGCAAAGCTGTCCTCGACCAGTTCGGCAATCGAGGCCCGCGGCGCACCGCTCAGCGGTTCGTCAAAGTCCGGTTCGGCCTTGAGCGGGCCCGACGCCACCTTGTCGAGATCAACCCCGATGGTGTCGAGCAATTTTCCGGCATTGACGTGCTGATAGAGCACGCCGATCGATCCAACGATGGACAGCCGCCGGGCAAAGATCCGGTCCGTGCCGATAGCCGTCATATAGGCCGCCGAGGCGCCCAGCTCGTCTATGGTCGAGACCACCGGCTTGGCCGCCGACAGCCGCCGCAGGTCCTCATAGAGCTCTTCGCCACCCGCCGTGGTGCCGCCGGGCGAATTGATCGCCACGATGACCGCCCGGACAGCATCGTCCTCGATCAAATCGTCAATGGCGCGGGACCGGGAGGCATCGGTGGCAATCGTGCCGCTGACGACAATGCGCGCGATCCGATCGCCCACAGCGAATTGCGGCAGTGCAAAGCGCCCGGCCACGGCCAGCACGGCGATGACGGCCGCCAAAAGTGCCAGCAGGCGCCAGAGCCCGCGCGAGCGGCGAAAACGATCGGCAGCAAGAACATCGTGATGCATCTGGTCGGACACGGGTAGCTCTCCAATCTGGCCTAGCAGGTAGCGGGACAGCGCCAGGATGGCAAGCGGCCCTCTCAGGCCAGCACCTTGACCATATAGCGCGCCGTCTCTTCATAGGCGGCGAGTTTTTCTTTGAGATCCGGGCGCTCTTCGACCCCGAACCCCTGCTTTTCCCAGAACGGTACCGAGCCATTGACCGCGACCAGGCTCATGGTCTCAAAGCCCATGGCATGGGCATGCTTGGTCAGTGCATTCACGATCTGCCTGGCCGCGCCCAGCCCGCGCGTCAGCGGCAGCAGCGCCAGGTCGTGAATGTAATAGCTGTCGGCATCGGCCGGAATTTCCCCCAGCAAGGTGTCCAGCGCTGGCAGGTCTCCTCGTTTCCAGGGGTGGCTCAGGACATAGCCGGCCGGCTTTTCCGAGACTTCGAGCAGATAGCAGCCATTGCGATAGAGGTCGAACTTCTCCGCCAGTACGGCTTCGGCTTCAAAAAAACCGGGATGCACCCGGTTGGCGATCTCGAACACGGCCGCGAAATCATAGCCCGTCAGGGCCCGCCAGGCGACGTCACGAAACTGGATCATCGTCCAAACCCTCTAAACGAAACGACCCGCACCGTTTGGCGCGGGTCGAAAGCTTTAATGCAAAGCGATAACGCTTACTTGTCGTCGCGGCCCTTGAGGGCTGCGCCCAGGATGTCGCCGAGCGAAGCGCCCGAATCCGAGGAACCGAAATTCGCAACGGCTTCACGTTCTTCGGCGATTTCGAGCGCCTTGATCGAGAGCTGGATGCGGCCGGTCTTGCGGTCGTACTGGGTGATGCGCGCATCGACCTTTTCGCCCTTGGAGAAACGCTCCGGACGCTGGTCGTTACGGTCACGGCTGAGGTCGGCGCGGCGGATAAAGGCCGTCACTTCGCTGTCAGCGATACGGACTTCAATGCCCCCGTCGTTGACTTCGATAACCTCGGTGGTGACCACGGCATTCTTGCGCAGGCCGGTGCCATCGGAAGCGCCGGTATCGGCCAGGCCGTCAGCAGCAAGCTGCTTGATGCCGAGCGAGATGCGTTCCTTGTCGACATCGACGTCGAGCACCTTGGCCTGCACCATGTCGCCACGGTTGTAGTCGTCCAGCGCGATTTCGCCCGACTTCTGCCAATCCAGGTCCGAGAGGTGAACCATGCCGTCCACATCGCCTTCGAGGCCAATGAACAGGCCGAATTCGGTCTTGTTCTTGACTTCGCCTTCGATGGTGGAACCAACCGGGTTCTTTTCGGCGAAAGCCTCCCACGGGTTCTGCAGGGTCTGCTTGAGACCCAGCGAGATGCGGCGCTTGTCCGGATCGACCTCGAGCACGACCACTTCGACTTCCTGGGAGGTCGAGACGATCTTGCCGGGGTGCACGTTCTTCTTGGTCCAGCTCATTTCCGAGACGTGGATCAGGCCTTCAATGCCCGGCTCGAGCTCAACAAAGGCACCGTAGTCGGTGATGTTGGTCACGCGGCCAGTGAACTTGGCCTGGATCGGGTACTTCGCCTCGATGCCTTCCCAAGGATCGGCCTGAAGCTGCTTCATGCCCAGCGAGATGCGGTGGCTCTCGTGGTTGATGCGCACGATCTGGACCTTGATGGTCTCGCCGATGGTGAGCACTTCGGACGGGTGGTTGACGCGGCGCCATGCAATGTCGGTGACATGCAGCAGGCCGTCAATGCCGCCCAGGTCCACAAACGCACCGTAATCGGTGATGTTCTTGACCACGCCATCGACCACCTGGCCCTCTTCGAGCTGCTGGACGATTTCCGAACGCTGTTCAGCGCGCGATTCTTCGAGAATGGCGCGGCGCGACACCACGATATTGCCGCGGCGCTTGTCCATCTTGAGGATCTGGAAGGGCTGCGGCACATTCATCAGCGGCGCGATGTCGCGGATCGGACGGATGTCGACCTGCGAACGCGGCAGGAAGGCCACGGCGCCTTCGAGATCAACGGTGAAGCCACCCTTGACCTGGTTGAAGATGGTGCCTTCAACGCGCTCATTGGCGTTGTACTTCTCTTCGAGCTTGACCCAGCTCTCTTCGCGGCGGGCCTTTTCGCGGCTCAGCACGGCTTCGCCGACGGCGTTCTCGACGCGGTCGACATAGACCTCGACTTCCGAACCCACGGTGATGGTGCCGTCACGGCCGGCCTGGCCGAATTCCTTCAGCGGGACGCGGCCTTCGGTCTTCAGACCAACGTCAACAATGGCCAGGTCCTTTTCGATCGCCACGACCCGACCTTTGACGACGGTGCCTTCAGCGGCATCGTTGTCGACAAAGGAGTCGAGCAGCATCGATTCAAAATCTTCTTTCGTCACAGTCTGCTGTGCCAAATCTTTTCTCCGGTGCGCCGGTCGTTGAGGGTTGCAAACCTGAGCCCGAATACGGGTCCGCTTCGGCAAATGCCAAAGCCGGCGCACGGAGCACCGCTTCATGAAACAGGTTGATTGGGTATTTTATAGGTCCGGGCCAGCGCCTGGGTGATCGCTCGAAAGGAACAGGCCCAAGGAGGAAATTAGGAGGGCTTTTGCCCCCCTGCCTTGAGCGCCATGGCCTTCTCGACAATCGCGATGGCAGCGCGGAGTGCGGCTTCTATATCGAGTTGTGTCGTATCGAGCAAGTGCGCGTCGTCCGCCTGGTAAAAGCCTCCATGCGGATTGAGCATGTCGCGCGCGTCGCGCTCCTCGATCTGGTGGAACAGGGCATAGCGATCAACCGCCACGCCCCGCGCTTCCAATTGCCGGGCGCGGCGCTCCATGCGCGCCTTGCTGTCGGCCTGGATGAACAGTTTCACATCGGCATCGGGGCAGATTCGTGTTCCGATATCACGCCCGTCCAGCACGGCGCCATTGGGCCCGGTGGCAAAATTGCGCTGGAAGTCGAACAGCGCCGCGCGCACCTCGGCGATCACCGCGACCTTGGAGGCCAGCACCCCGGTTTCGGCCGCCGTCAGCGCCGCCAGATCATCCAGATGTCCGGCATCGAGCGCCTGTGCCGCCGCAATGGCCGCGCTTTCAAAGGCCGGGCCGTCCACCTTGTCGGCCACCGCCAGGCCCACCGCGCGATAGAGCAGGCCGGTGTCCAGATGAGGCAGTCCGTAGTGGCGCGCGAGGCCCGCGGCCAGCGTCCCCTTGCCCGAGGCGGCAGGTCCATCCACGGCAATAATCATGTCCTGTCCCCCAGAAGTGATCGGCTGATTCAAGCCGATAACGGTGCCGGTGGCGAAGGGCAAGAGGCGGTCCGGACACTGTTCGGAGCCTGCTCGAAGCGCGGGGGAGTCCGGCAATCGCGCATTTTGCGTTTGACAGGGCAGGGCTTTGCCCATAACCGGACGAACCGAAATGGGCGTTCGCGGCTACTGAAGCGCCCGCAATTCTCCTTATTCGACGAGGCATGAGAGATGGCCACTGAACGCGGTACCAAGCGGACCGACCCCGATACCGGCAAGAAGTTCTACGACCTGAACCAGGACCCGATCGTCTCGCCTTATACCGGCAAGAGCTATCCGCGGTCCTTCTTCGAAACCCTGCCCGGCAAGCCCAGCCCGGTCACCGCCCGCAAGGTGGATGACGAAGAGCAGATCGAAGAAGAAGAAGTCGAGGATACTGCAGCGCCCGAGATCGTCAGCCTTGAAGAGGCCGACGCCGAGGAAAGCGGCGACGATATCCCTGATGTCGAAGATGTCGAGGTCGACGAAGACCTGGGCGATGACGATGAAGACACCTTCCTCGAAGAAGACGAGGACGAAGACGACAGCCTCGGTTTCGACGTTGGCGACGACGAAGACCGTTGATTTAATTTATCTTTTTCCGCCGGGGTCGGGTTTTCCCCGGCGGGATAAAAAAGTGTCATTTAGGCACTTGCATGTGGCGGATTGTTCCAATAGGTTCCGCCTCGCTTCGGACGGGCAACGCCCCGACGAACCCAATTCTACCGCAAGGGCGCGCCACGCGCCGCTTGTTCGGATGGGGCCTTAGCTCAGCTGGGAGAGCGCTTGCATGGCATGCAAGAGGTCAGCGGTTCGATCCCGCTAGGCTCCACCAGCCTTCGCTGCTTTGCAGCTTCGGCTTGGCAGGCCCGTGAGGCCTGCACGAAGTTTTTTTGCTGAACACTGCGAAGGCTGTCGCGTCGTAGTTGCCGCAGGCGACGAAGACGGACCCGTCCCTGACCCGTATTCCAAACGATCTGAACTTCCTGCTGTCTTGCCCGCCCAAGAGAGCTAGAGTTTGGTCATTCCTGATTTGGGGGATGACCATGCAATATGTCTACATCCTGCGCAGTCAAAGTGAACCGGGCCGACATTATGTCGGCACAACGCATGACCTTGGCGCGCGTCTGGCTCGGCACAATTCTGGGCTTGTCAGTCATACCGCAAAGTATGGACCATGGCAGATTCAGACTTATCTTGGCTTCGATGACAGGGAGCGGGCCCTCGCATTCGAAAAATACCTCAATTCTGCCTCAGGGCGGGCCTTCTCCAGGATGCGACTCTGAGAGTTCAAGGGCGTCCAAACACCTCCCTCCTGCCTTCATTTGACACGCTGACCTGATCTGACATCGTTTCCGTCCCAATCAGGAATCACTTGTGCCCAAAAAGCCTCTCACCCTCACGTCCGCCCAGGCCCCCGCCATCTGGATGAGGGCGCAAAGGCTCGATGAAACCGAACCCTTCGGTGCCGGGCCGGCGGCGACGCGTGCCGCGATCGAACATCTGGGCTATGTGCAGATCGACACCATCAATGTCATCGAGCGCTGCCATCATCACATTCTTTATGCCCGCATCCCGGCCTATCAGCGCAGCGACCTGGCCAGCCAGCAATCGGCAGAAAAGTCGGTCTTTGAGTATTGGACGCACGCCCTGAGCTACGTCCCCACCGCCGACCTGCCCTTTTTCATCCCCGCCATGAAGGCCTATCGCGATAACCCCAGCGCCTGGTTCGGCTCGGTAACCAGGGCCGAAGTCAGCGCCATGACCCGGCGCCTGAAAAATGAGGGGCCGCTGTCGATCCGCGACATCGATGATGACGAACTGGTCGACAAGACCCATCCCTGGGCCAGTCGCAAGCCCTCCAAGCGCGTGCTGCAATTGATGTTCTACCAGGGCCTCGTCGCCATTGCCGAACGCCAAGGCATGCTCAAGACCTATGATCTGATCGGGCGCCATTTCGGCTGGGAAAAGGCCCCGCGCCCCGCCACCGAGCGGCAGGTCACCGCCTATCTGCTCGATCGGGCCCTGCGCAGCCAGGGCATTGTGAGCCTGGATTCGATCTGCCACCTCAACGCCCCGGCCAAAAAGGCGGTGCGCGAGCTGATTGAGAGCCGCGTGCGCCGGCGCCTGCTTGTGCCGGTCACTATCGAAGGCGCCGAAAAGATCCCGCACTGGACCACCAGCCAGGCACTGGAACAGGTGGCCCCGCCACCGGCCAATCGGGTGCATGTTCTCTCACCCTTTGATCCGCTGATTATCCAGCGCAAGCGCCTCAAGCTGATGTTCGGCTATGACCACATCTTCGAGGCCTATGTGCCGGCGGCCAAGCGGCAATATGGCTATTTTGCCTTGCCGGTACTGGTTGATGACCGCGTTGTGGCCGCCATCGACCTCAAGACCGACCGGGCAAACCAGTCCCTCTTGGTGCAGCAATGGACCTGGCTGGAGGATGTCGGTGCCGAGGCCAAGGCTGCCATCGACACCGAGCTGGGCCGTTTTGAGCGCTTCCAGCTGACGCCATAGCGCCGGGATGTCCGCTCAGTCCGGGATCGTGCCGTTCTTGGCCAGCACATCGCCCGCCAGATAAAGCGAGCCACAAATCAGCACTCTTGCGCCTTCGAAGCCTGCGGCCGCCTTGAGTGCGCTGGTGATCGAGCGCATGGCCTTGGCGGGGAAGCGCTGCGCCCGCGCTCGGGCGGCAATCTCTTCGGACTTGTGGGCGTTCTCCTCGCCCGGAATGGTCAGGGTCAGCACCTGGGCCGGATGCAGGTCGCGAAACACCTCGAGAAAATCTTCCGGCGCGCGATTGTTCATCATCCCCATGATCAGCACCAGCGGCTTTTCCGGCATGCCGGCAATGGTGCGGGCCAGGGCCGCTGCGCCATGCGGATTGTGCCCGCCATCGAGCCACAATTCATGGCCTTCCGGCAGCAGGTCGCGCAGCTTGCCCACGCGAATCGGTTGCATGCGCGCCGGCCAGGTGACCCGCCGCAGCCCCTCGGCAAATCCGGCCGCGTCAATCGGCAGGCCAAACTGGCGGGCCGCGGCAATGGCCAGCCCGGCATTGTCGAACTGGTGCGGGCCGGGCAGGGCCGGGGGCGGTAGGTCGAGCAACCCGTCCTCGTCGGAATAGACCAGCCGCCCATCCTGTTCGGTGCCGTGGAAATCCTCATTCTGCCAGACCGGCGTCACGCCCAGCCCTCGCGCAGCCCGCTCAAGCACCGCACGGGCCTCTTCGTGCTGGATCCCCATCACCGCCTTTGATCCGCGCTTGAGGATACCGGCCTTGTTCGAGGCAATTTCAGCCAGCGAATTGCCCAGGAACCCCTGATGGTCATAATCGATCGGCGTGATGATCGTGCCCAGCGGATGGCGCACCACATTGGTGGTGTCATAAGTCCCGCCCATGCCCGTTTCGAGCAGCAGGAAATCGGCCGGCGTGTCGGCAAACAGCTTGAAGGCGGTCACCGTCGTCACCTCGAAAAAGGTGATCGGATCCCCATTGTTGACCCGCTCGACCTCTTCGAGCGCCGCATTGAGTTTTCGCGTGCCCACCAGCGTGCCGGCAAGGCGGATACGCTCGTTGAACCGCACCAGATGCGGAGAATTATAGACATGCACCGTCTTGCCGGCCGCCTCGAGAAAGGCGCGCAGATAGGCAATGGTCGACCCCTTGGCATTGGTGCCCGCAACATGAATCGTGGGCGGCAGGTGGTCCTGCGGATTACCCAGCTTTTCCAATAGCGGGATCATGCGATCCAGGCTGAGATCGATCAGCCTGGGATGCAGCTTGCTCAAGCGGGCGAGAATGGCGTCGGTGCGGGACAAGAGAGTCTCCGAATTTGGACACAATGCCGGTCATACCACCGGCCCGGCACCTCCTCCTTGACGGGGGAGGCTGGGAGGGGGTGCTTCAAGCGCATGGCGCCAGACAACCTCCTCCCCAGCGTTGCTATGGCCTTCGGCCTGGCGCCGCCTCCCGCCCCGCAAGGGGGAGGGGCGAGAAGAGCTACTTCCTCAATTCGCCGCCCGTCGTCTTGGTCACCGCCGCCACCACGGCCGAGGAAACCTTGTCGATTTCCTCATCGGTCAGCGTCCGCTCGCGCGGTTGCAGCGTCACCTCGATAGCCACCGATTTCTTGCCCTCACCCACATGGCTGCCCTCGAAGACGTCGAAAATGCCCACGTCCTTGATCAGCGCCTTGTCGGCGCCCCGGGCGGCCTTGAGGATGGCGGCAGCAGTCACGCCACGATCCATCACGAATGCAAAGTCCCTGGAGACCGGCTGGAACGGGCTGAGCGCAAGCGCCGGCTTGGTCCTGGTGGCCTTCTTGCGCGGTTCTGGAATGGCATCGAGATCGATCTCGAACGCCGCCACGGGGCCCTCTATGTCGAGCTCGGCACTCAGCGCCGGATGCAGTTCACCAAACCAGCCCAAGGTCACCTTGGGACCAAGGGCAATGCGCCCGCCGCGCCCCGGATGGCTCCAGTCCGCCGCTTCGGGCAGCACCTGCACCTTCTCGATATCGACCCCCAGCGCATCAAGCACGGCGGCCAGATCCGCCTTGGCATCCCACACGCCAACCGCTTCGGCTTTGCCCGACCAGTGGCGGCCGGCGCCGTCCAGCGTTGCCGTGCCGGTGCGAATGCCGGACGCATAGGTGTGCTGGCCTTCGGGCTGGTCCGACAGGAAAATCTGCCCTACCTCGAACAGCGCCACATCGGCAAAGCCGCGATTGGCATTGCGGCGCGCCCCGGCGATCAAGCCCGGCAACAGCGAGGGGCGCATATCGGTCATGTCCGAGGCAATGGCATTGGCCAATTGCCGGTCTTCGGTGCCCCCGCCGAAGCGGGTTGCCTCGTCGTGACTGATGAAGCTCCAGGTCACCGCCTCGTCCAGCCCGCGTGCCGCCAGCGCTCTGCGGGCGATACGACGGCGGTTCTGGATGGTGGTCAGCATGCGTGGCGCGACATGGGTCAGCCGCGGCAGCGGTTCGACCGGCACATTGTCCACGCCCACCATGCGCATCACTTCCTCGACCAGGTCCGCCTTCTGCGTCACGTCCGGGCGCCAGCTCGGCACCTTGACGTTGCGCACCGGGCCAGTGCCCTCCATGGCAAAGCCGAGCCTGTCCAGGATCGCCTCGATCTCGTCTGCCGATACATCAAGACCGGTCAGGCGGTTGACCTCGGCCAGCGGGAAGTCGACGCGCGTATCAGGAAACACATCCTCGCCCGATATCGCCGGCTCCATCGGCTCGCCGCCACACAGCTCCAGCACCAGCCGCGTCGCCAGCTCCATGCCCGGCTCGGTCAGCGCCGGATCCACACTGCGCTCAAGCCGATAGCGCGCGTCAGACACGATGCCGGTCTTGCGACCGGACTGGGCGATCAGATCAGGGTCCCAGCTCGCGCATTCCATGAACACATTGGTGGTCTCATCGGTGACGCCCGAGCGGATCCCGCCCATGATCCCGCCCAGGCAGAGCGGGCCCTTGTCGTCGGCGATGACGGTCATGCTCTCGTCGAGCGTATAGACCTTGTTGTCGAGCGCGTCGAACGCCTCGCCACGCGCATTGCGCAGCACCATCGTGCCTTCAACCTTGTCGGCGTCATAGGCGTGCAGCGGCCGGCCCCAGCCGAGCGAGACCAGATTGGTGATGTCGACCACCGCGTTGATGGGCCGCAACCCAACGGCCCGCAACCGCTGCTGCAGCCAGTCGGGCGAAGGGCCGTTCTTGATGTTCTTCAGGTACCGCCCGGCAAACTTTCGGATCGCCTTGGGCTCATCCGCATCGAACTGGTGCGGCAGCGGCGCAATTGGGCTCGGCCCCTTGGACGGGATCGGCGCGAATTCGGTGGCTTTCAGCGTGCCCAGGCCAAAGGCGGCGAGATCCCGCGCCACGCCATAAACGCCGGTCGCATCGCCCCGATTGGGGGTGATGGAAATGTCGAAGACCACGCCATCCATGCCGGCATAATCGACATATTTCACGCCCACCGGCGCATCCTCAGGCAGTTCGATAATGCCGTCATGGTCCTCGCTCAGTTCCAGTTCGGCATTGGAGCACAGCATGCCGTTGGACACCTGGCCGCGAATATTGCCCTTGCCGATGGTCATGTCCTTGCCCGGGATATAGGTGCCGGGGAAGGCAAAGACGGATTTGAGGCCCGTGCGGGCATTGGGTGCGCCACAGACCACGTCGATCAGCTCGCCGGTGCCCGCGTCAACTTTACATACACGCAGCTTGTCGGCGTTTGGGTGTTGCTCGGCCGAAACGATATGGGCGGTCACGAAGGCTTCCAGCGCCTTGCCCTGGCTTTCAATCGCCTCCACCTCGAGACCGATCATGGTCAGCGCCTTGCCGATCTCGTCGGCGGAGGCCTCGGTGTCCAGATGTTCCTTGAGCCAGTCGAGGGTGAATTTCATCTTTTCAGGTCCTTAGCGGAAGTCGCTGACGCTGCCGGTGATCGGGGGCAGCGCCGAAGAAAGTTGCAAGAGTTCGACCAGCACATTGGCAAAGCCGCGGGCATCATCGATTGCCCTGTGGGTGTGGGGGATATGGCCGTAGAACTCGGCCGGCAGCTTGCTCATGCCCCAGTCGAGATAGGGCGCGCCGCGCAGCGTGCCGGCCATGGTATAAAGACAAATGCCGCCGCCGCGGAATATCTGCCGGCCTTTGAATGGACCGGAAAGGGCCCGCGTGCCGGCATATTCATCCAGATAATGGTCCATCCAGAGGCCATCAAAGATCATCGGCGCGGCCACGAACACTTTCGGGCCGGGCAGGCTCTCCACCCAGTCGGCATAGCGCGGCATGACAATTGCAGGATCCTCGGCGTTCTCCGTCGCCGCCGTCCAGGCATCGGGCTGGGTCGCCCACCACGCCATGGTGGTTTCGTTCTGCTTCCGGTCCGGGCGCGGGGTCAGCACGGCTTCGAATTCACCATGGCGCGCGCCATCTGCTGTCACCGCCACCGAGGCAAAGCTCAACATGGAATTGTGCAGCGGCGTCGGCCCGTCGCTCTCGATATCGGTCACAATGAAGATCGGCGTCGCTACGCGATGATAGACTTCGCGCCCCGCCGGCAGCACGGTCACGAGCCGGAAGGTCTCACAGACAACCTGCATGTCAGGCGAAAACCCGCCATTGCGGGCAAAGAAGGCCTCGTGCCCCGCCCGCCATTCGGCATAAGGGCCTTCGCCTTCAAGATCGGTGAAGCTGGGGTCAATATCGTCGAAGCGCTTGGTCTCGACGGAGATGGTCTCGATGACACAAGCCTCTTCGCCCGCACCATTGAGCACCACGTCGCGGCGGCCGACCTCCGGCATGGGCTCGCCGCCCTGGCCATAGTCGCGCAACGCCCCGCAGGTCGCGATCTTTTTTCCCGCCAGCACCAAAGCGAGCAAATCGTCAGCCAGCTCCGGCGTGTCGCCAAAGCTGAACCGGATCGGCTCTCGTGTGGTGAGGGCGTTGGCCATCGTTGCTTAGCTCGAAAGCCCCCCGAACAGCGTCGGCAGGTCCAGTGGCCGGAACCCGTAATGCTCGAGCCAGCGCTGGTCCGCGTCAAAGAACGCCCGCAGGTCCGGCATGCCATATTTCAGCATGGCGATGCGGTCGATACCGATGCCCCAGGCGAAGCCCTGATAGACATCGGGATCGAGACCGGCATTGCGGATGACGTTCGGGTGCACCATGCCGCAGCCGAGGATTTCGAGCCAGTCATTGCCCTCGCCGATCTTCACCTCGGACCCCGAGCGGTCGCACTGCACGTCCACTTCCATCGAGGGTTCGGTGAACGGGAAGAAGCTGGGGCGGAAGCGCAGCGTGACACTGGGCACTTCGAAGAAGGCTTTCAGGAATTCTTCCAGCACCCAGCGCAACTGGCCGATATGGCTCGACTTGTCGATGACAAGGCCCTCCACCTGGTGGAACATCGGCGTGTGCGTCTGGTCACTATCGTTGCGATAGGTGCGGCCGGGCATAACCACGCGAATCGGCGGGTCCATGGCGGGGGTGATATAGCTCGCCGCCGGCTTTTCATTGGTTTTCTGCATCACGCGCATCTGCACAGGCGAGGTGTGGGTGCGCAGCACCTTTTTCACCCCGTCGGGCCCCGGCTTCATGAAGAAAGTGTCGTGCATTTCGCGCGCCGGGTGGCCTTCGGGGAAGTTCAGCGCCGTGAAATTGAAATAGTCGGTCTCGATATCGGGCCCTTCGGCAATGGAAAAACCCATGTCCGAAAAGATCGCGGTGATCTCGTCAATGGTCTGGGAAATCGGATGGATCCGGCCGCGGGCGGTGGGTGCGGGCTTGAGCGGCAGGGTGACATCGACCGTCTCGGCTGCCAGGCGCGCCTCCAGGGCGGCGGCCTTGAGCTCGGCGCTGCGCGTTTCAATCAGCCCGGCAATCTCGCCCTTGAGCCCATTGATCGCCGGCCCGGCGGTCTTGCGCTCGTCGGGGGCCATTGATCCCAGCGTGGCAAGCAGGGCCGACACACTGCCTTTCTTGCCCAGCGCCGAAACGCGCACAGTCTCGAGCGCTGCCTCACTGTCCGCGCCGGCTATGGCGCTGGACAATTCGCTGCGCAGGGTTTCGATTTGTGTTTGCAGGGACATGCTGAACTCTCGCAAGACCTCATCCTGAGCCTGTCGAAGGGGGAGGTCGGTAACCGGGGTGCCCGCGACCTCGTGGCTCGACGGGCCCACCATGAGGTCTATGAAAAATCAGTGGTGGTTAGACCAAAACAAAACGCCCTGCGCCAGCCCTTCCGGGCGGCGCAAGGCGCAATTTTCAGCCTCAGCAGAGCTGGGAGAATTTAAGCGGTGACGCGGGCGTGGGTCACGGTGTCCACGCTTTCCAGATATGCCAGCGCTTCCTTGGCCTTGACGACCAGGGCTGCGAACGCTTCGGGCTGGGTGATCGCGAGATCGGACAGCACCTTGCGGTCAACAGCAATCTCGGCCTTGCTGAGGCCGTCGATAAATCGGCCATAGGTCAGGCCGTGATCGCGCACAGCGGCGTTGATGCGCTGGATCCAGAGAGCCCGGAAATTGCGCTTTTTGACGCGACGATCGCGATAGGCGTACTGGCCGGCCTTTTCGACGGCCTGCTTGGCGATACGGATCGTGGATTTACGACGGCCATAATAGCCCTCGGCGGCCTTCAAGACCTTCTTGTGACGAGCGTGGGCGGTTACGCCCCTTTTTACGCGTGCCATTTTCTAGTGTCCTTCCAGCTTAGCGGTTGTACGGCATGTACCACTTCACCAGACCCTCGTCGCCCTTGGACAGGATCTTGGTGCCGCGGTTGGTGCGGATGTACTTTGCGTTGTGGCTGATCAGGCGGTGGCGCTTGCCGGCAACGCCGGACTTCACCTTGCCCGTGGCGGTGAAGCTGAACCGCTTCTTGGCGCCGGACTTGGTCTTCATTTTGGGCATTTTGCTTGGTCCTTTAGAGTATTTTGGATGGATTTGAGGCCCATCGCATTCAAAGACCGCCACGGCATGCCTTTTGGCCGGGCGGTCCGAAGATGGCGCTTCATAAGGGGAAAAGGCGGGAGTGGCAAGGCCTCTGCGCTATTTCCGCTTCGGCTCATAAACCAGGTTGATACCCTGACCCACTCGACCGGAATGAATGAGCGTCAGATCGACCGGCCGCTCGCCGGTGTCGGCAAAGATCTTTACGCCCGCGCCGACCATCACCGGAGCAACCTGCAGGAAGATCTGGTCGACCAGGCCCGCCCGCAGCATGGCTGATCCCAAGGTCGGCCCGAGTATGACCACCATTCTGCCATTGGCCTTTGCCTTCGCCTTGGCCACGGCGCCCGGCAGGTCATGGCCATCGGCCCAGAAAAAGCGCGGATCGTCCGGAAAGGGTCGTCGCGTCACCACATATTCGGGAATGTCGTCAAGCCCATAAGCCTTGGGAATCTCGTCCCAGCCCTGGCAGAGATCATAGCCACGCCGCCCGCCCAGCGTACAACCGACATTGGCCATGACCATGTCGACCAGTGGATTGTCCGGCGGCGGGCCGGCCTCTTCGCCTTCACCCATCATGAACATCAGGCTGTCATTCACATCGGCGGCAAAGCCATCAAGGCTGATCGCCGTATGCCAGATGATGCCATCGGTCCTGAGAATATCGGTCTGCGTATCCATCCGTATCTCCCTTGCTGTCCGTTCATCGACGAAGGAGCATTACCGGCTTCGACACGGTTGCTCTTTGTTCGGCCTGGTTGTCAGCCCCGTGCTGCGCTCAGCATTGGCTCGATATGATCCTCAAACAGCAGCCCCGGCCGCGCCGCCATGGCCGCACCATAGGTGGCCTCGGCCAGGATCGAGATATTGAGAAACCCGACCAGTCCGGCAACATCCGCTTCGCTCAAGCCATAGCTCCCCGCCTCCAGCCGGGTGATGATTTCGCGCTTGGACGCGATCATCCCCGCGGTAACGTCCCTGGCATTACTCATCGAGCCATCGCGCTTGATATAGTCATGCAGCGGCGTACCCAGATGATAACTCTGCGGAGTGGTCGAATAGAGCTGCAGCAAAAATTCGAGATCGGTCATATTGCTCATCTCCGGGTCGAACCGCCCGTCGCCGCGCCGCCGGTCCCACACCACCATGGCGTCCATCGAAAGGCTCACCCATTTGTGCTCGCCGGGGCTCAGCACCCGGTCGGGCCCCGCGCCGACATGGCGCAAATGCCGGAAATCCGCGCTCATCACGTCAAGCGCCGTGGTGACGATGCCATGCCGGTCGAGCATTTCCACCGCCTGTTCGAGCTTGCCCGGCTTCAGCCGGTCATCGGCGTCCAGAATAGCGGCAAACGGGGTGTCGATCTTCTCAAGCGCTACATTGCGGGTCACCGATGCGCCCCGGCTCACCCCGCCGCTCGTCAGAAACACCTGGCGGGGATCATTCAGCCCCTGTTCATCGAGAAACGCGCCATAATCGCAACCGTCATCGGCCACGATCCAGTGTTGCCAGTCGGCATGGGTCTGCTCGATGACACTCCTGACCGTGGTGGTCAGGGTGGACTGCGCCTTGTAGGCCGGCGTGATGATGGCGACGGTCTGGGACATGACTTGAACCTTTTGCTCGTCTGACCCATATCTCTGGCAGGTTCGCGATGCCAGAGTTTACGGGTCGCGCACCAGACGTTGCTTGATGCTCAAGGACGCTTTTGATGTCGCGTATCTCGGTGTTTTCCGCCCCCTTTCTCCTCGGCTTCGACAGTTTCGAGGAGCGTATCGACCGGTTGACCCGGTCAGCGGAGGGCTATCCTCCCTACAATATCGAACGCACCACGGGCGAGGATGGCGCCGAAAGGTTCCACATCTCCATCGCCGTGGCCGGATTTGCTCAATCCGACCTCGAGGTGAGCGTGGAGGACAACCAGTTGCAGGTGCGCGGCCGCCAGAAGGACGAACCCGGCCGTGATTTCCTGCATCGCGGGATCGCGACCCGCCAGTTCCTGCGCACCTTTCTTCTTGCCGATGGCATGAATGTGAAGGATGCAACTCTGGGGCATGGTATGCTCGTTATTATGCTTGAGCGCCCACCGGCGCCCAAGATCGCCCGACAGATCGACATTCGCTCAGTTTGAGGAAACAGAAGAAAGGGCCGACACAATGATGGACAAGCGCAATTCCGAAGCGGCCATGGATGCCGCCAACCCGCTCAAGGACCTGACGCGCGCGCAATTCGCAGCGCTGGGCGGGGATGCCGTCGCTTATGTCAAACCGGTTTCCGGCCTCTTGCTTGCGGGCCTGATCGAGGACGCCGAGTTCGATGGTGCGACCCAATATCAATTGGTGATGTCAGCCGATGGCACACCGCTGATGGTGGCTGACACCACAGAAGCCGTCGCCGAATGGCTCGGCGACCAGAATATCGGGGTTGCGACCCTGCACTAGCCGGCGGACCAACACCCGTCCGGACAAAGCAAAACCCCCACAGCCTGGCTGCGGGGGTTTTATTGTCTCTTCTGCGCCCGGCTCAGGCCGCGTAGGTGTCTTCCAGCGGCGCCGTCAGGATCGCATGCAATTGCGCCGGATCGGTTTCGCGGCGCAATTGATCGGTGACGCTTTCGGTCCGCAGCAGGCGGGCAAAGCGCGACAGGGCCTTCAGATGATCCGCACCGGCGCCGACCGGGGCCAGCAGCATCACCACCAGATCCACCGGCTCGTCATCCACCGAATCGAAATCGATCGGTTGGTCGAGCCGCGCAAAAACCGCGGTCACGCCTTTCAGGCCCTGGATCTTGCCATGGGGAATGGCAATGCCATTGCCCAGGCCCGTCGAGCCAAGCTCCTCCCGGCCCACCAGGGTCGAAAGGATCTGGCTGGCAGGGAAAGCAGTCAGTTCTGCGGCCTTTTGTGCAAGAATATCAAAGATCTGGCGCTTGTCAGACACGCCGGTGCAAGTCAGCACGGCGTGCTTTGCCAGAATATCGGCCAATTCCATAAATCTGCCTTAGGATCTACCAAGCGTTCGGGCTTTGGGAGCGCCAGTCAATTTGCGCTCAGGGCCGGATCGACCCAGCCAATATTGCCATCTGCGCGGCGGTAAACCACATTCAGTCCGCCATGTCCAGCATGGCGGAACATCACGACCTGTTGTCCAGAGAAATCGAGCTCCATCACCGCTTCCTCCACGCTCATTTCGCGCAAATTCTTGGTGGCTTCCGCGATGACGGCGGGGGCGAAATCCTCGTCGAGCTCGTCATATTCGTCGGTCGAGCCGAACACGGTGTATTGCGCGGTGAGCCCGTCAATGCCATTGGCGCCATTGCCGCGGCGATGCTGCTTGAGCTTGCGGTTATAGCGCCTGAGGCGCTTTTCGATATTGAGCGCCATGACTTCAAAGGCGCTGGTGGCGTCGCCTGCCTGGGCACTGGCCTGCAGCGTTGCGCCCGAATCCAGGTGCACAACGCAATCGGCGCGAAAACCGATACCGTCCGGTGTGAGGGTGAGATGGCCGTCATAGCCGCCGTCGAAATACTTTCCGACGACAGAGGCGAAATGCTCCTCCGCCTTGCCCCGGAGGGCATCGCCAACATCCATGTTCTTTCCCGAAACGCGTAGGGTCATGGCTCTTGTTCCTTTCGGTCGTTTGGCTCGACACGAGAGTTCCGAAAAGCCGCTCCCTGCTTGACGGGACCTGCGTCTGCCGACCTCCCAGACATGGGGTGCCGACAGCAAGGATGCTAGACCCGGCCAATCATGCTGTCCATGCGCAACAACCGGCACAAATGGCAACAAAAGGCGTGACAGCCATGAACCTGCCACTTACCGTTCCGCTCGAATGATTTGAGGCGCCGGTCAGGCGATGCGCGCCAGTTCCTTTTTCTGCCGGCGCCGGATCACCGAGGAGGGAATGTTCATCCCCTCGCGATATTTGGCGACCGTGCGGCGCGCCACGTCGATCCCCTGTTCCTTGCGCAGCATCTCGGCAATTGTATCGTCAGAGAGAATGGCGCTGGCTGGCTCGGCATCAATGAGCTGTTTGATCCGGTGACGCACGGCCTCGGCGGAATGGTCGCCCCCACCGTCGGCCGAGGCAATCGCCGTGGTGAAGAAATATTTCATTTCATAGAGGCCCCGTGGCGTGGCCATATATTTATTGGAGGTTACCCGGCTGACCGTGGATTCATGCATGTCGATGGTTTCGGCCACCATCTTGAGTGTCATGGGTTTGAGATGCGCCACCCCATGGGTCAGGAACCCGTCCTGCTGGCGCACGATTTCCGCTGCCACCTTGGTAATGGTCTGCGCCCGCTGGTCCAGGCTCTTGGTCAGCCAGTTGGCTGTGCTCAGGCAATCGGCCAGGAAGGTCTTTTCGGCCGCATCGCGGGTCTTTTTCGAGACCGTGGCATAATAGACCCGGTTGACCAGCACGCGCGGCAACACCTCGCTGTTGAGCTCGATCTGCCAGCCCCCATCGGGTCCGGGACGCACGAACACATCGGGCACCACCGTTTCGACCGGCCCGCTGTCAAAGGCCAGCCCGGGTCTGGGATCAAGCAGCCTGATCTCGGCCAGCATGTCGGCCAGGTCTTCACGGTCGCACCCCACTGCTTTGAGCAGGCCGGCCATGTTGTGTTCGGCCAGCAGCGGCAGGTTGTCGATCAGCTTTTGCATGATCGGGTCGAGCCGGTCGCGTTCGCGCAACTGGATCGAGAGGCATTCGGCGACATCGCGGGCAAACACCCCCACCGGGTCGCAGCCCTGCAGCGCCTCGAGCACCGCTTCCACATCCGCCAGCTCGGCCCCCAGCAAGTCGGCAATGGCATCGAGCTCCACCACCAGATAGCCGGCCTCGTTGATCCCGTCGATCAGATGCTGGGCGATCAGCCGGTCGGCCGGGGTGCGCAGCACCATATTCGCCTGGGCCTCGAGATGGTCGGACAGGCGCGGCCGGCTGGCCACATATTGGTCGAGGTCAGGCGCCTCGCCGCCTTCGAAGCTGCCATTGCGGTCTGGCCCGGCAATCCGGCCCAGGTCCTGTCCGGCATCGGGAAACACATTGTCCACCGAGGTGTCATAGCCCTCGGCAATCTGGTCGGCGTCCTTGATGCGGTCGCCCTGGGCCACCGTGTCCTCATAGGCACTCATCTCGGTGCGCTTTTCGGGTGCCTCGGCCGGCTCGGCATCGTCCCCGCCCTCTTCGCGTTCCAGGATCGGATTGCGCAAAAGTTCGGCATCGATGAAGTCATTGAGTTCGAGATGGCTCAATTGCAGCAGCCTGATCGACTGCATCAATTGTGGCGTCAGGGTCAGGCTTTGAGACTGACGAAACTCCAGCCGTGGCGAAAGCGCCATGCGTTACGGGCCCTTGCGTGCAAAAATTCTCCAGCCGCTTGCGGCTGCTTCCCGCCCGGACCATGACTCAAATCTGTCATCTCGGCAAGTTTCGTGCCAGATGCCGGCTCTGTGACGCTTTCGTGAGCCGCTAGATCGAGAAACTCTCGCCCAGATAGACCCGCCGCGCTTCGGGGTCGGCCGAAATGGTTTCCGGCTTGCCCTGGATCATCACCTTGCCACCGTGAATAAGATAGGCCCGGTCGACCAGCCCCAGCGTTTCGCGCACCGCATGGTCGGTAATCAACACGCCAATGCCGCGCTGCGTCAATTGCCGCACCAGCCCTTTGACTTCGGCCACCGCAATGGGGTCGACCCCGGCAAAGGGCTCGTCGAGCAGCATGAAGCCGGGGTCTGCGGCCAGGGCCCGGGCAATCTCCACGCGCCGCCGTTCGCCGCCCGACAGCGCCAGCGCATTGGACTTGGCGATATGGGTGATGGAGAACTCGTCCAGCAGCGCTTCCAGCCGCCGCTTGCGCTCGGCCTTGTCGCGCACCGTGTTTTCCAGCACCGCCATGATATTGCCGGTCACCGTCAGTCCGCGAAAGATCGAGGGTTCCTGGGGCAGATAGCCGATACCGAGCTGGCCGCGCTGGAACAGGGGCAGCCGGGTAATATCCAGCCCGTCGAGCAGGATCTTGCCCGCATTGGGTTTGACCAGCCCCATGATCATGGTGAAAACCGTGGTCTTGCCCGCCCCATTGGGGCCCAGCAGTCCGACCGCCTCGCCCCGGCGCACCGCCAGCGAAACGTCGCGCACCACTTCGCGCTTGCCAAAGCTCTTGGCCAGGCCATGGGCCACCAGCCAGCCGGTCTGGTCGATGCGGGGGCGGGACGGCGCACTCATTGCGAGGTGAACACCCCGGTCACGCGCCCGCCGCCGCCGCTGGTAAAGGTCGATACATTGGTGGCCAGGTTCACCACCAGTTCGGTGGCATTGACCGTGCCGCTGGCATTGTTGACCACCACATTGCCGGTCAGGCGCAGCAATTGGTCGCCCGGCGTATAGACGGCATGCTCGCCCGTGGCGTCTTGTTCGTCTGTCTTGAGCCGTACATTGCCGCCCGTGGCTACGAAGGTCTTGATATCGGTGGTGCCGCCCTCGCCATAACTGGCCACCACCTTGGGCGCCCAGACCGTCACATTGGGATGGATCACGATCACATCGCCGGTGAAGGTCACCTCGCGCTCGCTGTCATTCATCACCGTCTGGTCGGCGGTGATTTCGACACGGTTCTGCGCTAGCGCCGGCGACGCCAGCAGCAATGTGGTCAGGGCAATCAGACGGGCCCGCTTCATGGCCTTCATTCTCCACTGGCTCCGGAATCGGCCTCGCCGGGCGTCGAGGGCAGGGTGACGGTCGACCCGGTGAACGTCCAGATAATGGTGCTCGCATCATAGACCAGGCCATCGGCCCTTATGGTCGAGCCATCCGCATAGTCGATGGCCACGGCACCCCGGCTGGTCAGCATCTGGTTCTGCCAGTCAAACACCGAATCGTTGAGCGTGCCGGTGGTTCCAGTGCTGTCGGCAACATCGGCCTGCCCCGGCACCAGGGTCAACTGGGCGGCGGTATCGAGCTGCGCCACTGCCGCTTCCATGGTCAACTGCACCCCATCGATCCGGTTCAGCACCAGCCTGGCATTGCTCAGATCCACCAGATTGTTCTGTTCCACCCGCGCTCGCGCCGTTTCCGCCCAGACCCGATAGGACGATCCGTCGGTCAGCGTGCCCACATATTCGGGCGCATCGATGACCACGGCATCGGGGGTCACGCTGATCTGCTCGATGTTGAACCGCCCGGTAAAACTCGAAACATAGATCTGCACCAGCAGCCCGGCCAGCACGATGCCGCCCAACAGCGGCACGCCCAGGCGCAGGATCGCCACGATGCGGTTGCGCCGCCCCAGGCGATCATACATCCGGCGTGGCGCGGTGGCGGCAGGCATGGCTCCCGACCCGGCCTCAGCTATGGGCAAAAATGTCGGTTTCTTCCCACCCCAGCAGATCCAGGGCACAGCGCGTGGGCAGGAACTCGAAGCAGGATTTGGCGATCTCGCTGCGGCCCTCGCGCGCCAGCATGCGATCCAGATGCCGTTTCAGGTCGTGCAGATAGAGCACGTCCGAGGCTGCATAATCGAGCTGGGCGTCGCTCAGTTTCTCCCCGCCCCAGTCCGAGCTTTGCTGCTGCTTGGAAAGGTCCACGCTCAACAATTCACGCACCAGATCCTTCAGCCCGTGCCGGTCGGTATAGGTGCGCACCAGCTTGGAGGCGATCTTGGTGCAATAGACCGGCCCGGTCACCACCCCGAAACGGTTCTGCAGCACCGCCACGTCGAACCGCGCATAGTGGAAGATCTTGGTCACGCCGGGGTCGGACAACAGCTTGACCAGGTTCGGCGCTTCGCTCGCATCCTGCGGAATCTGCACCACATCGGCGCTGCCATCTCCAGGAGAGAGCTGCACCACACAGAGCCGGTCGCGATGCGGGTTGAGCCCCATGGTCTCGGTATCGATCGCTACCTCGCGGCCATAATTGGAAAGATTGGGCAAATCGCCGCGATGCACTCTGATGGCCATATTGTCATCCGCTTGTCTGTAACCAGTCCTTCCTTGGCACAGAGCGGTGGCCAAGAAAAGGCATCACGCTGGGAAGGCTTGCCCGTCGCAAGGCAAGAATTGCTGCCCGGAGCAGTCCTTCCATATAAAGCTTTCTTTATATGGCTCTTGCTTTCCCGGCCCGGACCTGCGAAGAACGAGGCTGAAAGTGTCCGGCATAGCGGCCGGACACGCGCACTCCCGCGTGCGCCCTCGCCACTTGCAAAGAGGTTTAACGTGGCCCGTTCCAACTATCTTTTCACCTCGGAATCCGTTTCCGAGGGGCATCCTGACAAGGTATGCGACCGTATTTCCGACGAAATCGTCGATTTGGTGTTCAGGGAGGCCAAAAAGGCCGGCATGGACCCTTCCCAGGTCCGCATTGCCTGCGAAACCCTGGCCACCACCAACCGCGTGGTTATCGCCGGTGAAGTGCGCGTCCCGCAAACCCTGCTGAAAAAGGGCAAGGACGGCCAGATCGTCACCGATGCATCCGGCGCCCCGGTGGTCAATCCGTCCCGCTTCAAGTCGGCCGCCCGCAAGGCCATCCGCGCCATTGGCTATGAGCAGTCCGGCTTCCACTGGAAGACCTGCCGCATCGATGTGCTGCTCCATGGCCAGTCCGCCGACATCGCCGTCGGCGTGGACGAGGCCGGCAACAAGGATGTCGGCGCCGGCGACCAGGGCATCATGTTCGGCTATGCGGCGCGTGAAACCCCCGAGCTGCTGCCCGCCCCGATCTATTATGCGCACAAGATCCTGTCCTCGCTCACCGAGGCCCGCAAGGCCAATCACGGTCCTGCCGGCAAGCTTGGTCCCGACGCCAAGAGCCAGGTGACGGTGCAGTATCGTGACGGCAAGCCGGTCGGCGTCACCCAGATCGTGCTTTCGACCCAGCACCTGGACGAGACCCTGACCTCCGAGGATGTGCGCAACATCGTCGAGCCGATTGTCCGCGCCGCCCTGCCCGAAGGCTGGATCAGCGACGAGACGGTCTGGCACGTCAATCCGACCGGCAAGTTCGTTGTTGGCGGTCCCGATGGCGATGCGGGCCTGACCGGCCGCAAGATCATTGTCGATACCTATGGCGGCGCTGCCCCCCATGGCGGCGGTGCCTTCTCGGGCAAGGATCCCACCAAGGTGGATCGGTCCGCGGCCTATGCGGCGCGCTATCTCGCCAAGAACGTGGTGGCTGCGGGCCTGGCCGATCGTGCCACCATCCAGCTCTCCTATGCCATCGGTGTGGCCAAGCCGCTCTCGATCTATGTCGACCTGCATGGCACCGGCAAGGTGGACGAGGCGGTGCTGGAAAAGGCGCTGGCTGAGGTGATGGACCTGACCCCGCGCGGCATCCGCACCCATCTCGATCTCAACAAGCCCATCTATGCCAAGACCGCCGCCTATGGCCATTTCGGCCGCAAGGCCGGCCGCGACGGCAGCTTCTCCTGGGAGAAGACCGACCTGGTCAAGGCGCTCAAGGCCGCAGTGGCGTAAGGAGCAAATGGCCCGGCTCTGCGCCGGGCCGATTTACCTCCACAGATGGTCGCGGTACAATCCGGCAAGGATTGGAGCCTGACATGTCGGAAGAACCACGCGAGCCAAAGATTGTCTCGACCCCGGGTATTGTCGGTGGGCGGCCTCGCTTGTTGGGGACGCGCATAACGGTTCAGGACATCCTTGGCGCCCTTGCGGCCGGCGACACGATTGATGAATTGCTCGAAGATTTCCCCTATCTCGAACGGGAAGATTTCGCTGCCGTGCTTCGCTATGCGGCCGACCACCTCGACCACAAGGGCGTCGCCGCCGAATAATGAAGTTTCTCCTCGACGCCAATCTTCCGGGGAAACTGGTCGGCGTGTTTATTTCAGCCGGGTATGAATGTGTGCATATGGAATCGCTGATGCCACGCTACGCTGCGGACACAACAATTTCCCGGATGGCAAATGAAACAGGTGCCGTTGTGGTCAGCCGCGACGCGGATTTTGCGCAACTGGTCCGAACAGGTGCTCTCAAGGTACCGCTGGTTTGGGTGCGGCTGGGCAATATGAGGCGAGCCGCAATCGCGGCAACCATCGAAGATCGACTCCCCGCAATCGTCAAGGCGATCGAGGCGGGCCAACAGATTGTTACATTACGTTGACCGAACACGAACTGCCCAAGACCCGCTCCGGCGAACCGCGCGCCTTTTTTGGCCGCCGCTCAGGCAAGAAACTGCACGGCGGCCAGAAGGCGCAGGTCGCCGAGATATTGCCCCGCTTTGAAATCGCGCTGGCCGAACAGCTCGATCCGCGGGCCTTGTTCCCGGAAGCGGATCGGATCGTCATCGAGATCGGCTATGGCGGCGGCGAGCATCTGGCCCGCAAGGCCGCCGAGCAGCCCGGCACCGGCTTTATCGGCTGCGAGGTCTTTACCGGCGGCATCGGCAAGATGGTGCAGGCCATCGAAGCCAATGACCTCGAAAATGTGCGCCTCTATACCGACGACGCGCTCAAGCTGCTGATGACCCTGCCCGAGGCCTCGGTCGACGAGGTCTATCTGCTCTATCCCGATCCCTGGCCCAAGACCCGGCACCACAAGCGCCGCTTTGTTTCGCCCACCACGCTCGATCAACTGGCGCGGGTGATCCGCCCTGGCGGTGTGTTCAATTTCGCCACCGATATCGAGGATTATGCCGATTGGACCCTGGCCCATATCCTGCGCCAGCCTTCGTTCATCTTTGCCCCCCAGGCCCCGGGAAGCTGGCACACGCCCTATCCCGGCTGGCAGCCGACGCGCTACGAGAGAAAAGCCAGGCGCGAGGGGCGCATGCTCTCGTTCTATTTCAGTTTTCCGCGCCAGGCGGTGTAACCGGTCGGCAACCCTGATCGGCTTTATGGCCTGCTGGCTCTGGACCTTGGCGGGTCGCGCCCCATATCGGGTGCGCAAGCGTCACGGAGTTGAACCATGTCCGATCCCCAAGATCCCGCTACTGCCGATGCGGACCTATTGGTCGTGCGGCCGGGCAAGTGGACCCTTGTGGTGATCGTGCAACTGCGTGAGGGAACGAAGCGGTTCAATGAGTTGCGCCGCAATATGGGCGGCGTGCCGCAAAAATCGCTCAGCGTCACCCTGCGCGAACTCGAGCGGGACGGCTTCATCACCCGCAAGGCCTATGCGACCATTCCGCCGCGGGTGGAATATGATCTCACCGATCTCGGGCGCGAATTGCTGCACCTGGCCGATGATTTCAAGCGGTTTGCCCAGCGCAATCGTGATGCGGTGGAACGGGCGCGGCGCCTGTTTGACGCCGCCGATGACCGCGCACCTCTTTGAGGGCCAAGGCCTACGGGCGCCGCCAGAGATTGGCGGCGCCGGGCTTTGCGATCAATTAGAGATTGACCACATCGAGGGTGACCGGGGTCAGATAGACCAGGGTCTGCTTGCCGTTTGCATCGGTTACCGAGGCGACGATATAGTCGCCCCATTCCTCGACGGTGCTGGCATTGATGCCCTTGTCCTGCACCTGGGTCAGCACATAGGCTGCATCGAAGTCGTTGTCCGAGGTATCGGTCAACGAGGTGCCGGCCATGGCGGGGGCGGCGATGCCGGCAAGGGCGGCGGCGGTAACCAGGGCAATTACACTGTTCTTGATCATGACAGGATGTTCCTTTCTGTTGTGAACGAACAGGAAATGCGCACCCGGCCCGGCCCCCACAAGCAGCCGATTGCAGGTTTTTTGCACTTGAATTTGCCGCCCGCCATCCGACGGTTTAGCAAGGGAAATCAAGGGCTTTGAGGGAAACCCGGTATCCAGGGGGAAACCGGGTTCCCGCCCTGATACCCGCTGATGCAACCTCTGACGCGCCCGGCAATTGTGAAGGTAAAGGAGACCCCGGAAATGGAAACCAGCGTCCGCATCCTCGATGCCATCCCCGTCACCCACAATGTCCGGCACTATCGTCTCGAACGGCCCAAAGGCTATGATTTCACGCCTGGCCAGGCGACCGAGGTCAGCATTGACCGCGACGATTGGCGTGACAGGAAGCGTCCATTCACCTTCACCTCCCTGCCTGATGCCGACACGCTTGAATTCACCATCAAGAGCTATTTCGACCATACCGGAGTGACCAATGAACTCTGGTCATTGGGGGCAGGGGATCATCTGATCCTGCGCGATGTCTGGGGCACAATTCAATATAAGGGGCCGGGCACATTCATTGCCGGCGGTGCTGGCGTCACCCCCTTCATCGCCATCCTGCGGCACCTGAATGCCACAGGAAAGCTCGCCGGCAACCGCCTGATCGCCTCCTACCGCACCGAACAGGACATCATCCTGCGCGACGAGTTCGAGGCCATGGAAGGGCTCGATGTGCTCTGGACGCTGACGGACGATCCCAAATCGTCCCTTCTGCAGGAGCGGATCGATGCCGGTTTCCTCAAAGACCATGTCCCGGACCTTGACCAGAAATTTTACCTCTGCGGGCCCGACCCCATGGTCAAGGATCTGCGCGGCCTGCTTGATGAGGCAGGCGCCGACGTGGCTAATGTGACCTGGGAAAAATAGGGCTCAGGCAAACGCCAGTTCGAGGCTGTCAGGGCGGCGTTGTACGATCTGGGCAAGCCACTCATGGCCGGTGGAGCGCAGCTCCAGCGTCACATCGGAGGGAATGTCCTGCGCTGAAGCCAGCTGCAGTTCCGCACCCTGTTCCCACAGCGCGCGCACCGTACAATCAACCACAGAGCGCCGATCGTTGAAGATCAGCCGCCCGGCCTTGAGCACGCGCCGCCGCTCGATTGGTTGGGCGGTCGTGGCGGTGGTGGCGCCGCGCCAGCTCATGGTCAGATTGCGGCCGGCCCCCTTGGCCTCGTAGAGCGCCTCATCGGCCTTGAGCAGTACGGCGTCGAGGTCGTCGCGGCCCGGATCAAGGGTAGCCACCCCGAAACTGGCCGATATCCGGATGGGCGGGCGGCTCCCGGGAAACTCCAGTGCCCTGATTGCCAGCCGCAATTTTTCCGCAACGGCCACGGCCGCCGGCCCATCCGCATCGGGCAGGATGATCGCAAATTCCTCGCCACCCAGACGACCGAACAGATCACTCTGGCGCAGGCCTGCTTCGGCCGCTGCGGCGACCGCCTTGAGCACGCTGTCCCCCGCTGCGTGGCCATAGGTGTCATTGACCTTCTTGAAATGATCGATGTCGAAGGCAATGGCTGAAAGCTGGCTGCGATGGCGGCGCGCCAGGGCGACGAACTTGCCCGCATCCTCCTTGAAAGAGCGACGCGTGGCGATACCGGTAAGCCCATCGACACTGGCCAGCCGCCGCAGTTCGAGCTCGCTCATCACCACCTGCGCCAGCTCGCGCAATATGGCGATCTCCCTCTCGGATATCGCGCGGGCCCGGCTGTCGATCGCGCAGATCGTGCCGATGATATGCCCGTCACTGGTGACCAATGGCATGCCGGCATAGAAGCGCACGCCATTGGACGCAGTGACATGGGGGTTGTTGCAGAACCGCGGATCCTGGGTGGCGTCCGTGACGATCAGTGGGTCGGGCGCCAACAGGGTGTATTGGCAGAACGTATCCTTGAGCGGAACCTCGGTGTTGGCCGTGCCCTGGGCCGCCTTGTACCATTGCCGGTGTGCATCGATCAGTGTGACCAGCGCTGTCTCGACCTCGAAGATCATCCGGATCAATCCAGCAATGCGGTCAAAACCCGGCTCTGCCGGTGTGTCGAGAATGTCGTAGCGTTCCAGGGCGGCGAGCCGCGCCGCATCGGCTGCGACTTCCAGGTGTTTCTCAGGGGCTTGCGTCATGGCTTGTTTTCTCCATGGACGGTTCGGGTTGAGGCCAGCCTAGCCCGACACTGTGGCGCTAGAGGAAACATGGAGCATATTCATGCGGTCTTTCGCCCAACGTTGTTTACATTTCCTTGTCATCCACGCGCCTTGCCTTTCGGCGCCGGGGGGTCTATAGGAGGCCCAACATCATTGCTCTCATATGAGGGTGGGTGCCCTGACCGGCCCCCGCTCTTTTTGTTTATCGGGACCTGCAATTGGCTTTCGATCTGACCGAAAAGCGCTACATCAAGGAAACGGGCCAGGAAGCCCGCATTGCCCGCATTGTCGAGCCGGTGGCCAATGATCTGGGCTTTGCGCTGGTGCGAGTGAAGATCACGCCCGAAAATGGCTGCACCCTGCAGATCATGGCCGAGGACGAGAACGGGCGCTTCAACATCAATGACTGCGAGGCGCTTTCCAAGGACCTTTCGCCGGTGCTTGATGTGGAAGACCCGATCGACCGCGAATATCACCTCGAAGTGTCCTCGCCGGGCATCGACCGGCCATTGGTGCGCAAGCGCGACTACGAGCGCTTCATTGGCCACGAAGCCAAGGTCGAGCTCATGGACATGATCAATGGCCGCAAGCGCTTTCGCGGTGAAATCGGCCCGGTCGATGATGATGGCGTCACCATCATCCTGCCCGATGCCCCGGGCGGTACCGATCCCAACCACAAGCTGGCCTTCTCGACCATTGCCGAAGCCAAGCTGGTGATGACAGACAAGCTCATGGATATGGCCCGCGCCGACCAGGAGCTGCACCCTATCGACGACGACGAGACCGAGACGGTCGAGTACGCCGACACTGAAGAAGTCTCTGAGGAGAAGAACTGAAATGGCCGTTAGCGCGAATCGCCTTGAGCTGTTGCAGATTGCCGATGCGGTTGCCCGCGAAAAATCCATCGACCGCATGGTGGTGATCGAGGCGATGCAGGATGCCATGGAAAAGGCCGCCAAGGGCCGCTATGGCGCCGAGACCGAAATCAAGGTCGAGATCAATCCGCGCTCGGGCGAGACCCGCATGTGGCGGCTGCTCGAAATCGTCGACGAGGTCGAGGAGCCGTCCCGCCAGGTCACGCTCAAATTCGCCCAGGTGAAAAATCCGACCGCCAAGGTCGGCGATTTCCTCACCGAACCACTCCCGCCCATGGAATTCGGGCGTATCGCCGCCCAGTCGGCCAAGCAGGTCATCGTGCAGAAAGTGCGCGACGCCGAGCGCGACCGGATGTTCGAGGAATATACCAATCGTGTCGGCGAAGTGGTCAATGGCTCGGTCAAGCGCGTCGAATACGGCAATGTGATCGTCGACCTGGGGCGCGGCGAAGCCATCATCCGTCGCGACGAATTGATCCCGCGCGAAATGTTCCGCTATGGCGACCGCGTGCGCGCCTATATTTACGACGTCCGCCGCGAACAGCGCGGCCCGCAGATTTTCCTCTCGCGCACCCATCCCCAGTTCATGGCCAAGCTGTTCATGCAGGAAGTGCCGGAAATCTATGATGGTGTCATCACCATCCGCTCGATTGCCCGTGACCCGGGTTCGCGCGCCAAGATTGCCGTGACCTCCAATGACAGCTCGATTGATCCGGTCGGCGCTTGCGTGGGTATGCGCGGCTCCCGCGTGCAGGCGGTTGTCGCCGAACTGCAGGGCGAAAAGATCGACATCATCCCCTGGACCGATTCGATTGCCGATCTGGTGGTGTCCGCGCTGCAGCCGGCCGAAGTGGCCAAGGTGGTGCTGGACGAGCAGGCCGAGCGCATCGAAGTTGTGGTGCCTGACGAACAGCTCTCGCTCGCCATCGGCCGGCGCGGCCAGAATGTGCGCCTGGCCTCCCAGCTCATCGGCTGGGATATCGACATCCTGACCGAGCAGGAAGAAAGCGAACGGCGCCAGAAAGAATTTACCGAACGCTCGACCCTGTTCATGCAGGCCCTTGACGTTGACGAGATGGTTGCCCAACTACTGGCTTCCGAAGGCTTCTCCTCGGTTGAGGAACTGGCCTATATCGAACCCGAGGAAATCGCCTCGATTGAGGGGTTTGACGAGGAAACCGCCTCCGAGATCCAGAACCGCGCCGCCGAATATCTGGCCGAGATCGAGGCGAAATTCGATGCCGAGCGCAAGGCGCTGGGTGTCGAGGACGAACTTTACGAGATCGCCGGTCTCAATGCTGCCATGCTGGTGGCCTTGGGTCAGGAAGAGATCAAGACGATCGAGGACTTCGCCGGCTGTGCCGCCGACGACCTGATCGGCTGGACCGAACGCAAGGATGGTGAAACCAAGCGCTTTGAAGGCACCTTCAAGGACTTCCCCGTATCGCGGGAGGAAGCCGAGGACATGATCATGCAGGCCCGCGTCAAGGCCGGCTGGATCACCGAAGAAGACCTCGCTGTCGAAGGTGACGGCGAAGGCTATTCCGAGGAGGCGGCGGTCTAACGACCGCCCCTTTGGGAGCACCCGGCCTTGGCCCGGAGCGCAGAAATGGTTAGAACCTGTGCCTTGACCCGGGCAGAAATGCCGGTCGAGGCGCTGGTGCGTTTTGTTCTCAGCCCCGACGGGGAGATCGTGCCCGATGTCGAGGCGCGCGCCGAAGGTCGTGGTGTGTGGATCACGCTGTCGCATGCGGCAGTGGCCGAAGCCGTCAGAAAAAAGGCCTTCTCACGCAGCCTCAAGGCGCAGGTCAGCGTGGCCGACGATCTGGCCGATCTGACCCGGCTGCGGCTCGAACAGCGTTTGCTTTCGGCTCTGGGCATGGCCCGCAAGGCCGGCCAGTTCGTCACGGGAGCAACCAAGGTCAAGGGCGTCCTGCAATCGGGTGAGGCCATTGCGCTGCTGACCGCCAGCGACGCCGCCGAGGATGGCCGCAACAAGATGCTGGGGACCCTCAGGGCCCTCAACCATGCGAAGCGCGAGGCCGGACTGACCGGTCCGGACGTGCCGCATTTCGAATCGCTCTCAAGTGCGCAAATGGGTTTGGCACTTGGGCTCGAAAATGTGATACATGCTGCCCTCACAAGAGGGGCGGCAGCCCAATCGGCGGTGGACAAGGCCAATAGACTGGCCCGCTACATCGCCCCAGCGCTGGAAGAACACACCGACCGCATCGCGTCGTCAGGTGTGCTTTTGCCCGCGGAACAGGACGAAAGACGATAGGTAGTATGGCTGATAACGACGACAAGCGTTCCGACGACACTGGCGCCAAGAAGACTCTGACCCTCAAGGGCGGCGCCGGGCTGGGCAATCGCCCCGGCGGGACGTCGCGTGGGCCTTCGCGCTCGACCGTGGTCGTGGAAAAACGCACCCGCGTGGTGCCCAAGCCCGGCGGGCAGCCTGGCATGGGCGGCGGCGGCCGATCCGGTGCGCCCGGCGGCCAGGGCGGTCGCCCCCAGGGCCGGCCGATGCAGCAGCAGAATCGCGCCCCTCTTGGCCTGAGCGCGGCCGAGGCCGAAGCCCGCCGCCAGGCGCTGGCCATGGCCGGTGCCCGTCAGGCCGAGGACAAGGAGCGTTTCGCTGCCGAAGAAGCGCGCCGCATTGAAGAGGACAATCGCCGCCGGCAGATCCGTGAGGAAGCCGCGCGCGCCGAAGAAGAGCGCCGCCAGGCCGAAGAGGCGCGCCGCGCCGAAGAGGCCGCCGCCTCGACGCGTCCGGAGCCCGAGCAGCCGCGCGAGGAATTCGTGCCGGCCAGCCAGCGCAATCCTGGCCCCTCCACGGTCCGTACCGTGGCCGGCCGTCCCGGCCAGCCGCCGCGTCCGCAGCGCACCGAACGCCCGGCCGGCCGGCCGGCTGACGGTGAACGTGGTGCCCGTCCGGCAGGTGAACGCCGCCCCGCAGGGACTGGCGCGGCCCGCCCAGGTGGGGCGCGTCCGGCTGGTGCCGGCATGGCGCCCATCGGCAATGTGCCCCCGGCCCCGCCCAGCGAGGCGGATGGCCGCCGCACCCGCACCGGTGCGCCCCAGCAGCGTCCCACCACCCAGGCCGAAATCGAGAACGCCCGCCGCGCTTCGCGCGCCCAGCCCGAGCGTCCGTCGCGCCGGGGGGCAGGTGACAATTCTTCGCGTGGCCGCCTGACGGTTGCCAGCGCCACCACCGAGAGTGATCGGGATCGCGGTCCTTCGCTGGCCGCCATGCGTCGGCGCCGCGACAAGAAGATGGGCCGTAACCAGCAGGATGCGCCCAAGCTCAGCCGCGAGGTCATCATCCCCGAGGCCATCACCGTTGGCGAACTCGCCAACCGCATGGCCGAACGCTCCGTCACTGTCATCAAGATGCTGATGCAGCAGGGTGAAATGGCCAAGATCACCGATGTGATCGACGCTGATACCGCCGAGTTGATCGCCACCGAACTGGGGCACACCGTCAAGCGCGTGTCCGAGGCCGACGTCGAGGAAGGTCTGTTCGACCTGCCCTCCGACGACAAGGCCGAGGACCTGGCCAACCGTGCTCCGGTCGTCACCATCATGGGTCACGTCGACCACGGCAAGACCAGCCTGCTCGACGCCATCCGCGAAGCCAATGTGGTTTCGGGCGAGGCCGGCGGCATCACCCAGCATATCGGCGCCTATCAGGTCGACAAGAACGGCAACAAGGTCACTTTCCTCGACACCCCGGGCCACGAGGCGTTCACCGCCATGCGTGCCCGCGGTGCCCAGGCGACCGATATTGCGGTTCTGGTGGTGGCCGCCGATGACGGCGTCATGCCCCAGACCATCGAATCCATCAAGCACGCCAAGGCGGCCGGGGTTCCGATCATCGTGGCCATCAACAAGATGGACAAGCCCGAAGCCAATCCGCAGCGGGTCCGCACCGAACTGCTGCAGCACGAAGTGTTCGTTGAATCCATGGGCGGCGATGTGCTGGACGTGGAAGTCTCGGCCAAATCCGGCGAGGGTCTCGACAAGCTGCTCGAAACCATCCTGCTGCAGGCCGAAGTGCTGGAGCTCAAGGCGCCCCATGATGGCCGCGCCGAAGGTCTGGTCATCGAAGCCAAGCTCGATCGCGGCCGTGGCGCCGTGGCCACCGTGCTGATCCAGCGCGGCATGCTCAAGGTTGGCGACATTGTTGTGGCCGGCACAGAAATGGCCCGTGTCCGCGCGCTGATCAACGACAAGGGCGAGCAGGTCAAGGAAGCTGGCCCCTCCGTGCCGGTGGAAGTGCTCGGCTTCAACGGGGTGCCCAGCGCCGGCGACCGCTTCTCGGTGGTCGAGAGCGAAGCCCGTGCCCGCGAGGTCACCGAATATCGCCAGCGTGCCATTCGCGAAAAGACCGCTGGCGGCGGCGCTACCAGCCTCGAGCAGATGATGAACCAGCTCAAGGCCTCGGGCATCGCCAAGTTCCCGCTCATCATCAAGGGTGACGTGCAGGGCTCGGTCGAAGCCATCGTGGCAAGCCTGGACAAGCTGGGCACCGATGAAGTGTCGGCGCAGATCCTGCATCAGGGCGTGGGCGGCATCACCGAATCCGACGTGACCCTGGCCACGGCCTCCAAGGCGGTCATTATTGCGTTCAACGTGCGTGCCAACAAGCAGGCCCAGGAACTGGCGACCCGTGAAGGCATCGAAATCCGCTATTACAACATCATCTACGACCTGGTGGATGACGTGAAGAGCGCGATGAGCGGTCTGCTTTCGCCCGAACGCCGCGAAACCTTCATCGGCTATGCCAAGATCCTGGAGGTCTTCCAGATCACCAAGGTGGGCAAGGTCGCCGGCTGTCAGGTCACCGAAGGCATCGTCGAGCGTGGCGCCGGTGTGCGCCTGCTGCGCGACGACGTGGTCATCCACGAAGGCAAGCTCAAGACGCTCAAGCGCTTCAAGGATGAGGTCAAGGAGGTCCAGACCGGCCAGGAATGCGGCATGGCCTTCGAGAACTACGAAGACATCCGCCAGGGCGACGTCATCGAATGCTTCCGCGTCGAGACCGTCCAGCGCACGCTGTAGACTTTTCGTCAGTCGGGAAATTGAAAGGGGCGCGGAGCAATCCGCGCCCTTTGCTTATTCTAGGTGATCCATCGTTCCCTTTGACACCTGGGATGATGCCGATTGCAGGGAAGTGCGTGATATTCTTGGACTCCATGTCGGAATCGGAAGCTGGCTTGCGTTCTTGGGTCATTCCAAACTCTGGGAGACTGTAATGATCCTGACAGCAACAACGTTCTACGCCCTTCTGCTCCTGCCTCTCTGGCTGACCCTGTTCATGCGTATCTCCGTACGGCGGGGCAGTCTTGGCCTGTCCTTTGGGGACGGAGGTGATACCCAGCTACTGCTTCGCATCCGCCAGCATGGCAACTTCGTCGAATGGGTGCCTCTGGTGCTGCTTCTCATGCTCTTGGCGGAACTGCAGGGGATAGGCATAGTCTGGCTGCACCTTGCCGGAGCGCTTCTGGTGCTTGGCCGGTTGGCTCACCCCTTTGGCTTGGTTGCCGGAAACGCCGGTCATCCCCTGCGCTATTTGGGCAATGGCGCCAATCTGCTGGCCACAGCAATATTGGCCGCCGGGCTGTGTATCCGGCTTGCCGCCGCTATCACTCTGCCGCCCACCTGAACCCCACCCGAAAATCGAGGTTACTCCGATGCAATATATGCTTCTGATCTACAATGATCCGAGCCGGGAGCCGGCTTATGGCACGCCTGAATTTGAGCGGATGATGGCAGGCTACTTCGCAGCCAATGAAAAAATGAAGGCCGATGGCGTACTGTGCGCCGGCGAAGCCTTGCAAGGCCTCGACACGGCCACCTCGTTGACGCGCCGCAATGGCAAGGTCGAAACCATGGACGGACCATTCGCCGAAACGCGTGAATATCTGGGTGGCTACTATGTGGTTGAAGCCCCCGATCTTGACACGGCTTTGCGTTATGCGGCGCTCCTGCCCTCGGCCGATTTCGGTACCATCGAGGTGCGGCCGCTCATGACCTACAATCCGGCTGGCCAATGACATGAACGGGCCCGCCCCTGATAGTGTAGCCGCAGCCATAGAGCGACTGGTACGTGCGGATCAGGGGCGGCTTTTGGCGGCGCTCATAGCCCGGCTCGGGAGCTTTCAACTGGCCGAAGATGCTATGCAGGAGGCCTTGGAGTCTGCAGTGACGCATTGGAGCCGCAACGGGGTGCCGGAGCGGCCTCAAGGTTGGCTGCTGCGGGTTGCCGGCCGCAAGGCCATAGATCGCTTGCGCCGGGATGGGTCGGAGAACCGAAAGATCGCCGCGCTTCGCCCTCTTTTGAGCGATTTGGAACAAGCTGACAAACCCGAAATTGCCGATGATCGACTGCGCTTGATATTCACCTGCTGCCATCCGGCGCTGGAGCGCAAGACCCAGATGGCTCTGACGTTGCGCACCATTTGCGGTCTTAGCACAGGCGAAGTCGCAGCCTTGTTTCTCGATACCGAAGTGGCCATGGGTCAGCGGCTTACCCGCGCCAAAGCCAAAATCGCCAAGGCTGGAATAGCTTATGCCGTGCCCGGACCAGATCAATGGCCCGATCGCTTGCAGTCGGTCCTCTCCGTCATCTATCTTGTCTTCTCAGCAGACTATGCGTCCAGCGCAATCGCCAGTCGCAACCTGGCTCAGGAAGCGATCTTTCTGGCCAGCCTGCTCAATCAGCTTCGTCCGGAAGACGCCGAAATCGAAGGCTGTCTCGCCCTTCTGAATCTCACCAACGCCCGGCGGGCGGCGCGGACCGACTGGCAGGGCGTTTCCGTGCCGCTCGGCAATCAGGACCGGACAAAATGGGATAGTGATCTGATCGCCCAGGGGCTGGCCTTGATTGACCGGGCTATGACCCGGGGTCGACCAGGCCCCTATCAAATCAAGGCTGCTATCGCCGCCCTGCACTGCCGCACCAATCCGCCGGACTGGAAACAGATCGTCATGCTCTATGACAGTCTGTTGCGATTTGAACCCACGCCTGTAGTCCGTCTGCAAAGAGCTGTTGCCTTGGCGGAGGCAGGCTGGCTCGAAGGTGCTCTTGAGGCGATTGCTTGGCTGGAACCGGCGCTTGATGAATATCAACCATTTCACGCAGCGAGGGCCGAGCTGTTCTCTCGGGCTGGAGATAAAAGCCATGCCCGGTTGGCGTATCAGCGGGCTCTGCATCTCACACGGAACCCGGCGGACAGAGCCCTTCTGGAACAGAAGCTGAAAATGCTGGGATAAGACGTGTTCAGCGCACAATAGAAAAGGCCCGCCTCCATTGCTGAAGAGCGGGCCTTGGTGTTGCCGGAAGCGGGTGACTACGGTGGGGGTCCGCCGCCGGCAATTCCTGATACTGGGGCCGGTCACACCACCGGGGTGAAACCCGGCGTCGCCACCAGGCTACCCGTCGGCGCATTGATTACGGTCACGCGGGCGCCGACCGGCACACGCGCGTAGAGATCGATAATGTCCTGGTTCATCAGCCGGATGCAGCCCGAGGACACATTGGTGCCAATGGTATAGGGCTCGGTGGTGCCGTGGATGCGGAACAGGGTGTCGCGGCCGTTCTTGTACAGATACAGCGCACGCGGCCCCAGAGGGTTTTCCGGGCCGGGCTCCATGCCGTTCGCATAGGGGCCGTAGCGGTCGGGTTCACGGGCAATCATCGATTTGGTCGGCGTCCAGCGCGGCCATTGCGCCTTGCGGCCAATCGTGGCCTCGCCGCGGAACACCAGGGCCTCGTCCTTGCCCACACCGATGCCGTAGCGCAGGGCGCGGTTGTTTTCCATCACTAGGTAGAGGTAATGCGCCGGGGTATCCACCACCAGCGTGCCGGGCCGCTCGGAGGTGTAATAGGGCACTTCCTGACGCCACCATTTGGGGTCGACGCGGCGCAGGTCCATCGCGGCCACCATATAGGGCTCGCCCATGACGGGGCCATACATGCGCTGGTAATAGGGATCGATCACCGGCTCCTGCACCACAGGCTGGCGGGTGGTGGAACAGGCCGAAAGGGCAGTGGCCGAAAGGCCGAGCAGGAACAGGCGGCGGGAAATCAAAACAACTACCTCGGAGCAGACGGGGACAAGCGGACGTCATGCGCGTCACGCTTATGAGTAACGCTTGATGGCCTTAACGTGGCGCCAATACGGCAGTTCCTCGCCGCAATGTGATGGGCCGGCCAATGTTGCAGGAATGCCACGACATCGTTGAGCCAAACGAAAAGGCCGGGCACATGCCCGGCCTTTCCTGCTTTCGCTTCCTGGAAACGCGCCTTATTCGGCTGCATCTTCCTTGGCGATTTCCTTGCCGGTTTCCTGGTCAACGACCTTCATCGACAGGCGCACCTTGCCGCGCTCGTCAAAGCCGAGCAGCTTGACCCAGACCTTGTCGCCTTCCTTGACCACATCGGTGGTCTTGGCCACGCGCTGGTCGGCGAGCTGGGAGATGTGCACCAGGCCGTCCTTGGCCCCGAAGAAGTTCACGAAGGCGCCGAAATCAGCGGTCTTGACGACTGTACCCTGATAGATGGCGTTGACTTCGGGCTCATCGGTGATCGACTTGATCCACTTGATGGCGGCATCGATCTGCGAGCCGTCCGAGGACGAGACCTTCACGGTGCCGTCGTCTTCGATATTGATCTTGGCGCCGGTCTTTTCCACGATCTCGCGGATCACCTTGCCACCGGTGCCGATCACTTCACGGATCTTGTCGGTCGGGATCTTGAGGGTCTCGATGCGCGGGGCGAACTCGCCCACTTCACCGCGGCTCTCGGCCAGGGCCTTGGCCATTTCACCCAGAATGTGGATGCGGCCTTCCTTGGCCTGGGCCAGGGCGATCTTCATGATCTCTTCGGTGATACCGGCGATTTTGATGTCCATCTGCAGCGAGGTGACACCCTCTTCGGTGCCAGCCACCTTGAAGTCCATGTCGCCCAGGTGATCTTCGTCACCCAGGATATCGCTGAGCACGGCGTATTTCTCGCCTTCCAGGATCAGGCCCATGGCAATGCCGGCCACCGGGCGCTTCATCGGCACGCCGGCATCCATCAGCGCCAGCGAGGTGCCGCATACGGTTGCCATCGAGCTCGAGCCGTTAGACTCGGTGATTTCCGAGACCACGCGCAGCGTATAGGGGAATTCCTCGATCGAGGGGCGGATCGGGTTGATGGCGCGCCAGGCGAGCTTGCCGTGACCGATTTCGCGGCGGCCGGGCGAACCCATGCGGCCGGCTTCACCAACCGAGTAGGGCGGGAAGTTGTAGTGCAGCAGGAAGTTCTGCTTGTAGGTGCCTTCCAGGCTGTCGATGAACTGTTCGTCATCGGCAGTGCCCAGCGTGGCAACGACCAGCGCCTGTGTTTCGCCACGGGTAAAGATCGCCGAGCCATGGGTGCGCGGAAGCACGCCCACTTCCGACACGATCGGGCGGACCGTGGTCAGGTCGCGGCCATCAATGCGCAGGCCCGTGTCCAGCACGTTCCAGCGCACCACCTTGGCCTGCAGCGACTTGAACACCGCGCCAATGGTCTCGGCGGCATAGGTACCGTCTTCGATCTGGGCGGCAAACTTTTCCTTGACCTTGGCCTTGGCGGCGTCGACGGCGGCGTAGCGCTCTTCCTTCTTGGTCAGCTTGTAGGCGTCGCGCAATTCGGTCTCGATGAAACCGAGCATTTCGGCTTCCAGCGCCGAATTGTCCTCGGGTTCGAAATCGCGGGCGTCCTTGGCAGCCAGTTCGGCGAGCTGGATGATGGCGTCGATCACCTTGCGGCTCTCGGCATGGCCGAACATCACGGCGCCCAGCATCACCTCTTCGGAAAGCTCATGGGCTTCCGATTCAACCATCAGCACGGCGTCGGCAGTGCCGGCCATGACCAGGTCGAGCTTCGAGTCCGAGCGACGGTCGACCGGCAGGTTGAGCACATACTCACCATCGACATAGCCGACGCGGGCTGCGCCGATCGGGCCCATAAAGGGCACGCCCGAAATGGTCAGCGCAGCCGAAGCCGCGACCATGGCCAGCACGTCCGGATTGTTTTCCAGATCATGCTGCAGCACGGTGACGACCACCTGGGTCTCGTTCTTGTAGCCATCGGGAAACAGCGGGCGGATCGGGCGGTCGATGAGACGCGAAACCAGAGTTTCGTTTTCAGTCGGACGGCCTTCGCGCTTGAAATAACCACCCGGGATCTTGCCGGCGGCAAAGTATTTTTCCTGGTAGTTCACGGTCAGCGGGAAGAAGTCGATGCCCGCCTTGGGCGACTTGGCGCTGACAACGGTGGCGAGCACGACGGTTTCGCCCAGCGTGGCGAGCACGGCGCCATCGGCCTGGCGGGCCATCTTGCCGGTTTCGAGCGTCAGAGGCTGACCGCCCCAGTTGAGCTCAACCTTGTGGTGATCAAACTTGATCGACATGTCTGTATCGTCTTTCCATTCTGCCGGAGCGCGGGAACGCGGAACTGGGCAAGATTCCACGAACGCTGCCGGTGTGCCCGCACCGATGTCGCACCCCATGTGCGCCACCGGCTCAAAATCAGGCACGGTTTCATCTCTGGCGCGGACAGAACATGGACAAGACAATGAGCTTCTCCAACAGCGGAAGAAGCTGATAATCCTGCCATGCCCCGGCGGCGCCGGCCCATGGCGCCAGATGCAATCATCCGGCATGCCCCGCAAAAAGGGCAAACCGGCGCGGAAGACCTCTCCCGCGCCGGTCAGTCGTTCTTAGCGACGCAGGCCGAGCTTTTCGATCAGCGTCTTGTAACGGTTTTCGTCGATCCGCTTGAGATAGTCGAGCAGCGAGCGACGGGTCGAAACCAGCTTGAGCAGACCACGACGGGAATGGTTATCCTTGTTGTGGCCCTTGAAGTGCTCGGTCAGGTTCGAGATACGCTCGGACAGGATCGCAACCTGAACCTCCGGCGAGCCGGTGTCATTGGCCTTGGTGGCGTATTCCTGAATGAGCTGGGTCTTGCGTTCAGCAGTAATCGACATCGGGCATATCCTTTCAAAACGTGAGGATGTTGGTCGCCCCGGCCGGGATGTCGTCCAGGAGGGGCCGTGTTCATGCAGGGCCCGGGCCGCAAGGCCCAGGATTCCGGCTGGCGCTGCTATAGGGCAATCGGGGGGCAAAAGCCAGAATTTATTGGCGCCTGCCCGCCGCGTCGCCCGGCCGGCCAATCGGCATCCCGGTTCAGCCGGTCGAGGCCGGCTCGTCCGGCCGCTCGGCCGCAAAATCGGGGTCCAGCGCACTCAGGGGCACTTCAAAGATCCACTCGACGCCATCGTGGTGAATTTCGCGCTCCACCTGTGCGCCCAGGGCGCCACCCACCATGGTGCGCAACACCACGGTGCCAAAGCCCGTCCCCTCGCCCAGCACCAGTTCCCGGCCCAGATATTCACGCCAGCGCATGCTCAGCGTCTCGCCATTGGTCTTCCAGTGCAGTTCCAGCCGGCCATCGGGCTCGGTAAAGGCACCATGGCGCGTGGCATTGGTGGCCAGCTCATGCAGGGCCATGCCCAGAATCTGCGCGCCCTGCGGATTGATCCTGATATCGGGCCCCCCAAGCGTGAGCCGGCTCGCCTCGGGCGGCCGGAACGGCGCCAATTGCTGGTCGGCCAGATCCGACAGCATCACGCCGGCCCGGCCATGGGCCAGCAGCAGGTCAGTGGACCGTGCCAGTCCCATGATGCGCCGCTCCAGCGCGGCTACATAGCTTGGAATATCGCTTGCCCCGCGCGCGGTTTGCTTGGCCATGGCCGCTATCACCGCCATCTGGTTCTTGGAGCGATGCGCCAATTCGCGCATCAGGAAGCGGATATCCCGGTCCGCGGTCTGGCGCTGTTCGGACGCCGTGGCCAGCGCCTGCGAAACCTCGGCAATTTCGGCGATCGGATAGCTGCGCGGATAGACCGCCTCGCCCCGTCCCAGCCGCGCCGCATCAAGCCGCAGTCCCTGCACGGACCCGCCGATACGCCGGGCAATCAATGCGGCAACACCCGACGCCAGCATCGCGATCATCACGCCCCAGAACCCAAGCTGAAGGATCGAATCCTGCAGAGGCTTTTGCACCTGCGCGGCCGAGGCCCAGGCGATGATACGCCAGCCGGTATAGCCCGAGCGCCACTCTGCGGTGACCACGCGCTCGTCATTCCATTGTTCCTGGGCCCAGCCACCTTCGGGCACATCGTCCAGATTCTGGCGAATGGGCAGGATGGAGCCGATTTCCAGTCCCGACTCTGCCGTCGCGGCAATCACCGCATTATTGGTATCCACCAGCGCGGCGTGCCAGCCCTCTGGCATCTGCCGCGATTGCAGCGCCGGCACCAGATTGCGGGCGTTCTGCGTCATGGTCACCAGCCGCACCGGCTCGACGTCACTCACCGGCAGCCAGACGTTGAACACGTAGGTTTGTGCGGTCTGTCCGAAAAACAAAGGGGAAATCGTTGCTACCCCGCGCTCGATGGCACTTCGCGCGGTCTGCGCGTCAGAACTGCCGCCCAGTTCCGCCCCGTATTCGACCCGCGTATTGAGCAATTGCTGGAAACTGTCATCGACCGCGATCAGATAGGAGCCAGTGCCGGCCAGGGCACTCAGTGCCCGGTCGTGAAAGCCCTCCAGATCACCCTGTTCCAGCGACTGGCTGGTTGAAAGCACCCGCAGCGTTGTCGCCATGCCATTGACCTCACGGTCAATCGACTGGCCCATGGCCTGAACGGTGGTATTGGTAAGCGCAGCCAGAACCCGCTGCTGGGCGTCATGGGTGCTGTTGAGCAGCACTAGCGCCGCGACCAGCGCCGGGATCAGGATCGCCAGCACCAGTGCAATCAGATAGACCGCAATAGGCCATCCGCGCCGATGCGTCGCCTCCGCCCCCTGTTGGACGCTTCTGTCCTTCATCTGCCCCAGCTTTCCTTGCCTGCGTCGCAGTTCTAACTGCGTCGGGTTACTCAATACTTGGCGCTTGCATCGCTGGCTGGAAAACTCTCGTCCACCGCCTCGTCGGTCTCGTCCCAGTCTCCGGGTTTGTCGGCCATGCTCTCGGGTCCGGCATTGCGCACCTGCACCGGTGAAGCCGAGGGCCCGGGCTTGTGCCCGTCGCGCAGGGCGGCGGCATCCTCGGACCTATGCGTGTCGTCAGCCATGTCTTTGCCTTCCTCTGAACTCGTACAACACGCGAAAGACACGCTGGTTGCAGGGGCATGGCATCTCCATTGCGGCTCTGGTAAACAGCGCGCCATGAGCGAGATTGAAACCATGCCCCAGAACGCGTCCAAGCGCGTCTTCATCAAGACCTATGGCTGTCAGATGAATGTCTATGACAGCGACCGCATGGCCGATGCCCTGGCCCCGCACGGCTATATGCCGACCCAGGAAATCGGCGAGGCCGATCTGGTGCTGCTCAACACCTGCCATATTCGCGAAAAGGCCAGCGAGAAGGTGTTCTCCGAGCTGGGCCGTCTCAAGGAATTGCAGGGCGAAAAGCGCGCAGCCGGTGGTGACATGATGATCGGCGTGGCCGGTTGCGTGGCGCAGGCCGAGGGCGAGGAGATCGCCCGCCGCGCCCCGGTCGTCGATCTGGTCTTCGGCCCACAGGCCTATCACCGCCTGCCCGACATGTTGGCCAGGGCGCAAAGCCAGCGCCACATGCATCCGGCGCTCAAAAAAGCCGTCATCGACACCGATTTCCCCGAGGAAGACAAGTTTGCCCACCTGCCGGCGGCCAGAAAGGAAGCCACCATTGCCCGCGGACTGACGGCCTTCCTCACCGTGCAGGAAGGCTGCGACAAATTCTGCTCCTTCTGCGTCGTGCCCTATACCCGCGGCGCCGAAGTCAGCCGCCCGGTGTCCCAGGTGCTCGACGAAGCGCGGCGCCTGGTCGACGCCGGGGTCAAGGAAATCACCCTCCTGGGTCAGAATGTGAACGCTTATCATGGCACTGATGGCGCCGGCCGCGATATCGGCCTGGGCGAGCTGTGCTATCTGCTGGCCGAAATTCCCGGGCTGGAGCGCCTGCGCTACACCACCAGCCATCCCCGCGACATGGATGATGGCCTGATCGCCGCCCATCGCGACCTGCCGCTTCTGATGCCTTATCTGCACCTGCCCGTGCAGTCCGGTTCGGACCGCATCTTGAAGGCCATGAACCGCAAGCACACCGCAGCCGAATATCTCTCCCTGATCGAACGCATCAAGGCCGCCCGTCCCGATATGGCGCTCTCGGGCGATTTCATCGTCGGCTTCCCTGGCGAAACCGACCAGGACTTTGAGGACACGCTGACCATCATCCGCGAAACCGGTTATGCCTCGGCCTATTCCTTCAAATACTCGACCCGTCCCGGCACGCCGGGAGCCAACCTCACCGAGCAGGTTGCCGAAGAGATCAAGACCGAGCGGCTCTATCGCCTGCAGGAACTGGTCAACCAGCAAACCACCGCCTTCCATGCCTCCATGGTCGGCAAGACCCTGCCGGTGCTGGTCGAGCGGGTCGGTCGCATGCCCGGCCAGGTCGGCGGGCGCTCACCCTATCTGCAGGCCGTGCACCTGGAAGGCGAGACCGATTTGATCGGCGCGATCCACGAGGTGGACATCATCGGTACGTCGACCAATTCGCTGGTGGGGCGGTTGAAGCAGGTTGTGGCAGCCTAGCGCGTCAGCGGGAGGTCGAATATGGGATTGGCCTTTGTCTCCATACTGATCATTTATGGGTTGGTTGCGTTAGCTCTGGTCAGGTTTGTAGCGTCAAGGCGAGCTGCGTTGATACCATGGCTTCTGTTGGCTTTGGCCGCCTTGGCCACCGGCGGCATGTTCAGCATGCTCCTTGCCCTCGCCATGATTGGGAAGGGCGGATCGCATATCGACTACTGCCCAAATCTGCCTGCAGGACATATCCTGGAGTGCATGCCGTCTTGGGAAGGCATTTCGTTGGCGGCAGCCATCGCTGCGCTCGCGGCGTTCGCCATCATGGTGCTCGGTTCGATCTTAATGGTAGCGGTTGCGGCAGCGAAGGGTCGGGCTCGCCGCCACAGATCCTCCAACCGCTAAGCCACCGTCTGCGCCACCATCTCCGGATGCTGCGCAATCACCTTCACATAGGCCACGGCAAAATCCGGCGCCGTGACCCGCGCCTGTTCCCAATCGCGCAAGGTGCCGACCGGCACCCGGAAGCGGCTGGCAAATTCAGCTTGGGACAAGCCCAGATCGGTCCTCGTCTTGCGGATCAGGCGCGCGCGCTGGCCGCGCTCCAGGCCCTGGGCCGTGACGTCGAAGTCTTCGGGGTCGTTGGGATCAGCCGACACCACTATAGTTTCGTTCTTCATTCCTGTTGCTCCTTCGCACCGACATGAAGCGGGACAGTTCGCCTCTCAAGACGAAAACCCCGGTAAACAATTTGCCGCCGACCAGGCCCACCACTTTGAACCGCTCTTCGCCGTCTATTTCGCGGATCGAGGGAATAATCTGGTGGTTCTCGTCCTCGAAAATTCGATCGCCGAAGGTCAGGGACACGCCATGCTTGGCAAGGTTGATCGTGTCCTTGGCGGGGTCGAACCTGTCTGACGTCATTGCAGATATATACGGGATTTCCGTATAAACCGCAATCGTCTTGCGATCCTTCGCAAGCGTCACAATATTGCTACAGACAACGCACCCAAATCAGCCTAGCCTCGTCTTCGTCAGGGCGACGCGCTCCGCGGCGCCCCTTTCGGGAGCCGAGAAAGTTTGAGCAGGCACTTGCCACCCACAGCCGATAACGCCCTCGCATCGCAACTCGAACTCGCCTTTGAAGACAATCGCCTGGCTGCCCAGCTCTATGGCGATTTCGACCAGAACCTCGCCTTGATCGAACAGCGTCTGACCGTGTCGGCAACCCCGCGCGGCAACCATGTTCTGCTCAAGGGCGCGGCCTCCAAGGTCGATCAGGCGCGCCGGGTGCTTGAATCGCTCTATGCCGGGCTCGAAGAGGGCCGCAGCATGGATATCGCCGATGTCGATGCGGTCATCCGCATGATCGAGACCGAGGACAGCCAGTTGACGCTGCCAACGCTGGAGCGCAAGGGCAAGGTGCGCATGGCCCAGATCGCCACGCGCAAATCCACCATTGTCGCCCGCACCCCGGCCCAGGACGCCTATATGCGCGCCATGGAACGCGCCGAGCTGGTTTTTGGCACCGGTCCCGCCGGTACCGGCAAGACCTATCTGGCCGTGGCCCATGCCGCCTCGCTGCTCGAACGGGGCGATATCAACCGCATCATCCTTTCCCGCCCGGCCGTCGAAGCCGGCGAGCGCCTGGGGTTCCTGCCCGGCGACATGAAGGAAAAGGTCGACCCCTATCTGCGCCCGCTTTACGATGCGCTTTACGACATGATGAAGCCCGAAAATGTCGAGCGTTGCATCACCTCGGGCATCATTGAAGTGGCCCCGCTCGCCTTCATGCGCGGCCGGACCCTCTCCAACGCCGTGGTCATTCTCGACGAGGCGCAGAATACCACCTCGATGCAGATGAAGATGTTCCTGACCCGTCTGGGTGAGAACTCGAAAATGATCGTCACCGGCGACCCCTCACAGGTCGATCTGCCGCGCGGCGAAAAATCGGGTCTTATGGAAGCGGTCAAGCTGCTCGACGGGGTGGAAGGCGTGCATGTCTCCCGCTTTGGCGACAAGGACGTGGTGCGCCACGCGCTTGTCGGGCGCATCGTTCGGGCCTATGAGGCTGACACCGCGCGCCGCCTCGCCGAAAAGGACGGGGACCGCGAAGGTCTGGCGCGGACATTGGGCGCCGCGCCCCGGAGCTGAACCCCACGCCTATGACCGCCTCGCCACCGCTTGAAATCGCCGTCATCCGCAATGCGGATGGCTGGCCCGATCATTTTGATGCCATTGCCGAAAAGGCGGTGCTGGCAGCCCTTGCCGGCGCCAGGCCGAAAATAAAAGGTGCCGCCGAGATCTCGGTCCTGCTCACCGATGATGCCGAACAACGCCAGCTCAATGCCCAATGGCGCGGAAAAGACAGTGCCACCAATGTCTTGAGCTTCCCCCAGATTGACCCGTTTGCGCCGGTCATGGGCCTATTGGGGGACATCACCCTGGCGCGCGAAACCCTTGAGCGTGAGGCGGCCGAGCTGGACAAGAGCCTTGAGGATCACTTCACCCACCTTATGGTGCATGGATTTCTCCACATTTTGGGGTATGATCATATTTCTGAGGCCGAGGCTCTTCAAATGGAGGGGCTGGAAACCAAGATATTGGCAGGGCTTGGGATCGATGATCCCTATGCTGAATAGGCTTGTGCCAGGAACCCCGGATCGTCTGGGGCATTTCCGGTCTCTTAGGACAGTCAATGAGCCGCCTTGTGCGGCGCGAGATGCATGAACGATAGCGACAGTAGGGCCCTACGGGTGGCCGAAAACCCCGAACCTCCTTCTAGTCCCGCCCCCGCCGCGTCGCGGGGGCCGAGCCTGTGGAGCCGTATCAAGGGTCTGATGGCCCGGACAACGGTTTCGCTGCGCGACGACCTGCAGGAAGCCCTCGATGATACCGGCGGTGCCGAAACCGGCGACTTTTCGGAGAGCGAGCGGCTGATCCTGCAAAATGTCCTCAAGCTTTCCAAGGTGTCGATTGACGACGTCATGGTGGAGCGCTCGGACATCCAGGCGGTACCATCGGATATCAATCTGGGCACGCTGCTCTCCCGTTTCCGCCAGGTCGGCCATTCGCGCCTGCCGGTCTATGAGGACGGGCTCGACAATATAGTCGGCTTCATCCACATCAAGGACGCCCTGCGCAAGATCACCGAACCGGTCACCGATCCGGAAAAGGATGTTCCGGTCAAACTGCTTTCGACCGCCCTTCGCCAGAAGATCGGCAAGCTGGGCATTTTGCGTAAGGCCATGTTCGTGCCCACTTTCATGCCGGCGGCCGACCTCCTGCAATCTATGCGCGCCAGTCGCACCCATATGGCCATCGTGGTTGATGAATATGGTGGCACCGACGGGCTTGTGACCATTGAAGACCTGCTCGAAGCCGTGGTGGGCGAGATCGAGGACGAACACGACGTCACCGAAGCCGCATTGATCCGCAAGGTTGGTGAGGATGTCTTTGTCGCCAATGCCCGCGCCGAACTCGAAGACGTGCAGGCCATGATTGGCCCCGATTTCGATCCCGGCGATCACGCCGAGGATGTCGATACCATTGGCGGCCTGGTCTTCGATCTGGCTGGCCATGTGCCCAAGCGGGGTGAGCGGATCAACGGCATCAAGGGTTTCGAGTTCGAAGTCCTCGCCGCCGACAGCCGACGCGTCAAACGCCTGCGCATCCACCGCAAGCGCGACCAGATCGTGGCCGTCGAACCCCTGGCCATCACCGACCAGCGCTCGGTCCTCGAAAAACAGGCGGCGGAGTGACGTCGCGCTGCCCCGCTGCGTCCCCTTGCCCCTTCAGGGGAGAGGGTAGCGGCGCCGGGAGCGAAGCGACCTGGCAAGGCTGTAGTGAGGGGAGAAAGCCCCTCATTCTTGTCTGACCTTGCGCTTCCCTCCCCACCAGGGGAGAGAATGAGGGTGGGGTGACTTTGGCCGCATCCAGCGTCCTACCGGCTCGCCCATTCCAGCAGGCTCGCCAGGCTCACAAACGGCACGCCGGCCCGCTCGCTCAGCCCCGATGCACAGGTCGACACTGTCGAGACGCCCAGCTCGCACCCCTGTGGAATGTCATTGCCCACCCGCCGGGTCGCATGCGCGTTGAGCTCGGGCAGGAACAGCCCCTTGTCTCCCGCATAGCCGCAGCAGGTGATCGATGAGAGCACGGCGACGGTTTCCGCACAGGCCGCCGCCACCGCCTCGGTTGATGACTGCTCGAACAGCCGCTGGGCCGAACAATTGTGATGCACGGCAAGGCTCGACAGCCTTTGGGTGATTGTCAGTTTTGACAGCACATGCTGGGCCAGGAACTGTGCCGAATCCGCCACCGCCGCATCGCCTGGAAATTCCTTCAAATGCTTGGCGCAGGTCGAGGCGTCCGTCACCACCTGCAGCCGCCCGGCATCCGACAGGGCCGACAATTCACTCCTGAGCGCCCCGCCCACCTCGGCGGCCTGCTCGGGAAACCCCTTGGATTGAAACGGCTGGCCGCAGCATTGGCCATTGAGCTTTTCCGGCACGATCACGTCAAAGCCGGCCCGCTCCAGCAGCGCGATCATCGCCGCCGGCGTATCGAGCAGCCCATGTTGGGTCTTGGGTGCGCCGAACATGCGGCTGGGGCAGGCGGGGAAATAGACCACGCTCGGCCGCCCGCTCTGGGCCATCGGCACCGGAAAGCCGCTCGTGCGCGGGTCCTGCCGGCTGTCCCGCGCCTTGGGTGCGCCGGGGCCGCGATGCAATGCACGAGACACGCGGGGCACGCGTTTCCCGCTCAGCCGCCGTGCCGTGTCGGTCACTGCCTCCACCGCCGGCGCGGGAATGACCGCGCGGGCCATGTCGGCCACCGCCACTCCGCCCCGCATAATGGTTTCCACGGCGCCCCGATGGTCAGCGGCAAAGCGTGCCACCGACTGGGCCGTATCCCCCCGCCGCCTGGCCCGCTCGCCCAGGATCATCGTGCCGGTTTCGATGCCCACCGGGCAGCGCAGCGAACACAGATTGCACGCCGCGCAGGTGTCCATGCCGGCATATTGGAAATCGGCCTCGAACCGGGCCAGCCGCGCCGGGTCTTCCCCGGTTTCGCGCAATCGTGCCCTCTCGCGCGTCACTGCAATGCGCTGGCGCGGCGTCAGCGTCATGTGGTGGCTGGGACAGGCCGGTTCGCAAAAGCCGCATTCGATGCAAAGGTCCACCAGCTCGTCGCTCAGCGGCATGACCTTCAAGTTCTTGATATGGATTTTGGGGTCGTCATTGAGCAGAACCCCCGGATTGAGCAGTCTTTCCGGGTCGAAGATCGCCTTGATTCGGCGCATCAACCCATAGGCCTTGGCGCCCCATTCCGCTTCCACAAAGGCGGCAATCGCCCGCCCGGTGCCATGCTCGGCCTTGAGCGAGCCTTGATAGCGCACCGACACCAGTTGCGAGAGCTCCTGGTTGAACACGTCGAATTTCTCCGCCGCGCCGCTTTCCGCAAAATTGTCGCTCATCTGGAAGTGCAGATTACCTGCCAGCGCATGCCCGAAAATGATCGCGTCGTCATAGCCATGCTTGTCGAGCAGGTTGCGCATATCGACCACGAATTCGGCCAGCCGCTCGATGGGTGCGGCCACGTCTTCAGTTAGCATCGAGGTGCCCTTGGGCCGTGCCGCCCCGCCCGAGGTGAAGAACCCCTTGCGGATATCCCACAAGGCCGCACTGCGCTGCACGTCGCGGCTGAGATCAATATGGGTGGCACCATGGCGCTTGAGCAGGTCTTCGGTCCTTGCGATTTCGGCCAGCAGCGTCGCCTCGTCCGGCGCCGTCACGTCGATCAGCACGGCCGGGGAGTCCGCGGTCAGCCAAGGCAGCAGCGGGGCCATGGGCGGCAAATGCTCCACCGTCGCCAGCGCCCGGCGCTCGATATATTCGGCTGCCGTCACGCCGGTGGTGACCTGCACCCCGCCATTGGCCATTTCGATAATGGCGCGCCCTGCCGCCTGCGGATCGGGGAAGGGGACTAGGCCCGTGGCCTTGAACGGATGCTCGGGCACCGTGTTGTAGGTGACCTCGGAGACAAAGCCGAGCGTGCCTTCCGAGCCCACCATCAGATGGATCAGGATCTCGAGCGGGTCGTGATAATCGACCAGCGCATTGAGCGAATAGCCCACCGTGTTCTTGATCCGGTATTTGTGCCGTATCAGGTCCACCAGTTCAGCGTCGTCCATCACCTCATGGTGCAACTGATGGATCTGTTCGAGCATGGCCGCGTGGCTGATGCGGAAGGCGTCGCAACTTGCGGGGTCCCCCGAATCGAGCATGGTGCCATCGGTGAGCACGATCCTCAGGCGCGCCATGGTGTGATAGGTGTTCTGCGCCACCCCGCAGCACATGCCCGATGAATTATTGTTGACCACCCCGCCAATCTTGCAGGTGGCCTGGCTGGCCGGGTCCGGCCCGATCTTCTTGTCAAAGGGTTTGAGCGCCCGGTTGGCCTCGGCCACGATGATCGCCGGTCCCAGCGTGACCTGTTCGGCGCCCGGGTGAATGTCCAGCTTGCGCCAGCCATCGCCCAGCACCGCCAAGACGCCATCGGTCACGGCCTGGCCCGACAGCGAAGTGCCTGCGGCCCGGAATGTCACCGGCAGGCCCTCGGCCCGCGCCGCCCTGAACACGGCGCGCACATCGTCCTCGGAATTAACGAACACCACCACGGCCGGGATCAGCCGGTAGGAGCTGGCATCCCCGCTCCAGGCATAGGTCATCAGCGGGTCGGTATGGATGGCGCCCTGCACCTGCCCTTTGAGGCGCGCGGCAACGCGTTCGCCGGCGGCCTGGCGGTCAGGGGTCGGGGCATGGGGCTGTAGGGAGAAATCGAGGGCTTGCTGCATGTCTTCTAGCTAACATGTTAGTAACAGGCGGGAAACACAAATCACAGCGATATGGCCTTTGCCTGCAGGGCGATCGCGCACCACTATTTGGTCGGTTCCCACGCCGGCAGTACCGCATGGCAGGCCCTGGTGATCCGCCCGATCAGTTCTTCGACCCGGTCCTCGCCGCGCCGCTCCCGGAGCACATAAATGCCGGTCACCGCCCGGCGCGGCTCATTCTTCTGCACCACCTCGACCAGGCCGCGTTCACGAAAATGGTCGCGTAGCACATGGGTGTGCACCAGCACTGCATCGGTCGCCAGCGCATAGTCGATGCAGGCCGCCAGCGAATTGGTGCGAAACGCCACGCTGGTCCGGTCGAACACCGTTTCCACACGCGTGCGCCGGCGGGAGGGGTCGAAAAACCGCTCATGCCGGCTCTCGGCCAGTGAACTGATCACGATGGGGTAGCTGTCGATTTCCGTCAGGCTCCGCGGCGTGCCCAGCAATTGGTGCTCTGCCCGCACGAAAAAGGCATTATAGACCCGGGTCAACGGCACGAAATCGGTGCCGATGGCGCTGCTTAGCCCCTCGATTTCATGGGCCAGGAACATCGATATGTCGCCTGAGAGCATCTGGTCCATCAGCCGGAGCTGGTTGCCCAGGCTGATCTGCACCGGCGCCTTGGGAAATTCGCGCTGATAGGCCACCACCATGTCGCGCAGGAACATGGTCCACCACGAATAGCCCGAGCCGATCGACATGCCGCGTTCCGAGCCGCGCTTCTGGTCGGCAATGGCGTTGAGCGTGTTGTCATAGAGCCGGCGCATCAGCCGCGCGTTTTCATAAAGCGTCTCGCCATAGCGCGTCAGCGTCATGCCCCGCGAGGAACGCTCGAACAGGGGCGCCCCCACGGTTTCCTCGAGCTTGTTCATATTGAAGCTCAGCGTCGGCTGGGTGATGAACAGGGCGGTCGCCGCCCCGCTCAGCGATCCGGCATCGGCCACGGCCAGAAATTGGGTAAGCAACTTGTCCATCGGCGATCCTCCCCGATCCGCAACCGACTATAGAAATTATCTATAGTGTCACCGAAATTTCGTAGTTTTCCAACTGGCATTTTTGCGCCACTCTCCCCCACGAGAGGAGATGGCAGCCGCCCTGAGGAGATCGGCCCGCCCATGCAATCCGACACCGCGGACGCGTGCAGCCGCCTGGCTGTCCTACACCGCGCGTCAGGGTGCCGGATTAGCTTCCATACAAGATTGTTGCTGCATGCGCATCTTGTATGGTAAGGGCGTAACTGGCTGGTTATTTTGCTGCAGGTGGGTTCGCTTCTCTGTGAATGAAAACCGGGGCTAATGATGATTGACAAGCGCGTCAGAGGCTCTAACGTAGTAACCAGTTGGTGACTTAGCGGCGGGGAGGTCGCTGATCACACCCGGTTCCGCACTGGCGGAACGGCAACTGTTCATGGGAGGAAAGACATGACAATTCGACTTGGACGCCGTCAGTTCCTGATGGGATCTTCGGCATTGGCGGCCGCCGCCGCTGCGGGCATCAGCCCGGCCTTCGCCCAGAGCGCCCTGCGCCTGATCTTCTGGGGTGGGCAGGCGCGTGCCGACCGCACTTATGCCGTGACCGATCTCTATGAGGCCGCTGGCAATCCCGGCCTTGAGGCCGAGTTCCTGAGCTGGAACGACTACTGGCCCAAGCTGGCCACCCAGACTGCCGGCGGCACCGCCCCCGACATCATCCAGATGGACTATCGTTACATCGTGGAATATGCGACCCGTAACGCCATTGCCCCGCTCGACGACGTAATCGGCGATCTGGGTGAATTCGACGCCGACCAGCTCGAAGGCGGCAAGGTCGACGGCCAGCTCTACGGCATCTCGCTGGGCGCCAATTCGGTGGCAACCCTTGCCAACAAGAAGGCCATTGAGGAAATCGGCGAAACCGTCCCGGACAATTCCTGGACCTATGCCGATCTCGAACGCCTCGGCGAAGCCTTCAAGTCCGCTGGCAACGGCATGGTGGCCTTTTCCGATGGTTCGGGCACCGAGCCTATGCTCGACAACTGGCTGCGTCAGCGCGGTCTGGCCCTCTACACCGCTGACAACAAGCTCGGCTTCACCGCCGATGATGCGGTCGAGTGGTTCCAGATGTGGAACGGCTTCCGCGAGAAGGGCTACATCGTCGACGCGGAAACCCAGGCGCTTGACACCGGCACTCCGGAATCGAGCATGGTGGCCACCAAGAAGGCTGCGATGATGCCCTCCAACTCCAACCAGTTGGTGATTCACCAGTCGATCAACGATGATGAACTGACCATCACCTCCTACCCGCGCATTGCCCCGGGCGTTGGCGGCGGTCACTATCGCAAGCCGTCCATGTTCTTCTCGGTCGGTGGGTCGTCCGCCGATCCGGCGGCAGCAGCGGCCTTCATCAACTTCTTCGTCACCAATCCCGAAGCTGGCGCCATCCTCGGCGTGGAGCGCGGTATTCCGTGCAACTCCGCCGTGCGTGAAGCGATCACCCCGACCCTTGATGAACAGAGCCAGATCGCTCTGAACTTCGTGGCGAACCTGGGCGACCTGGTCGGTGCCCTGCCGCCATCCCCGCCGGCTGCTGCTGGTGAAATCGACCTCAACCTGCTCCGCGTCATCAGCCAGGAGGTCGCCTTCGGCGCCCGCTCGGCAGAAGATGGCGGCAAGGCCTTCGTCGAAGAAGCCACTGCAATTCTTGCTCGGGCGAATGCGTAACAAATGACTGTGCATGCGGCAGACGCGGCTCCGCAAGACGCCGCATCCGGCACATCGAAATGGTCGAGGGCGTGGCAAAACCACGCCCCCGGCTATCTCTTCCTGTTGCCTTGGTTCATCGGGTTTTTCGGTCTCACCATCGGGCCGATCATCTCATCCTTCTATCTCAGCTTCACCGATTTCGATCTGCTGACCTCGCCAGAATGGATCGGCTTGGCGAATTACGAGCGCATGTTCACCAATGACCGCGCTTTTGCCACCTCCATGCGGGTCACCTTCACCTTCGTGCTGTTCTCGGTGCCCTTGAAGCTCGCCTTCGCGCTGGCCATCGCCATTCTTCTGAACAGAGGCATGAAGGGGCTGCCGCTTTATCGTGCGGTCTTCTACCTGCCCAGCCTGCTCGGCGCATCGGTGGCCATTGCCATTCTCTGGCGCCAGCTCTTTGCCGGCGACGGCCTGGTCAACCAGTTCCTGTCCATCTTCGGCATTGTTGGCCCAAGCTGGATTTCCAACCCCAATTATTCGCTCTGGACGCTGATCGTACTCTCGGTCTGGCAGTTCGGCTCGCCCATGATCATCTTCCTGGCCGGGCTTCGCCAGATCCCGCAGGACATGTATGAGGCCGCCTCTCTGGACGGCGCCAGCAAATGGCGCCAGTTCTGGAAGATCACCCTGCCGCTCTTGACGCCGGTGGTGTTCTTCAACGCCATCATCCAGACCATCGAGGCCTTCAAGAGCTTCACCCCGGCCTTCATCATCTCGAATGGCACCGGCTCGCCGATCAACTCCACGCTGTTCTACACGCTCTATCTCTACAACGAGGCCTTCTCCTACTTCCGCATGGGCTATGCCTCTGCGCTGGCCTGGTTCCTCTTGCTGCTGATCGCGTGCTTCACGGCCTTCTCCTTCCTCACCTCCAAATACTGGGTGCACTATGACGATTGATGCTCCCAAGCTGACCGTGGTCACCGGCGCCGAGAACGATCCCAGGGCCCGCCTGCGCAAGCGCATGTTCTCCGTGCTTGCCCATGCCCTGCTGATCGGCGCCTCGATCCTGATGCTCTATCCGCTGCTCTGGCTGCTCGCAGCCTCGTTCAAGCCGGAGAACGAGATTTTTACCTCGGGCATCTGGCCCAGCCTGAGCTGGGACATCGACAGCTATTTCCGCGGCTGGAACGCCATGCGGGTGAGCTTCACGGTGTTCTTCATGAACTCCTTCGTGATCGCCTTCCTCTGCGTGGTTGGCAATCTCATCGCCTGCTCCATGGCCGCCTATGCCTTTGCCCGCCTGCAGTTCAAGGGCCGCAATTTCTGGTTCGCCATGATGCTGATGACCCTGATGCTGCCCTATCAGGTCACGCTGATCCCGCAATATGTGCTGTTCCGCGATCTGGGCTGGGTCAACACCATACTGCCTTTGGTGGTGCCCAAGTTCATGGCCGTCGACGCCTTCTTCGTCTTCCTCATGGTGCAGTTCTTCCGCGGTATTCCGCGCGAACTCGACGAGGCGGCGATGATGGATGGTGCCGGCCCCTGGCGCATCTATTGGAAGATCATGCTGCCGCTCTCCATCCCCGTGCTGGTGACGGCCGCCATCTTCACCTTCATCTGGACCTGGGACGACTTCTTTGGCCCTCTGATCTATCTCAACCGCATGCAGGACTATACCGTCATGCTCGGCCTTCGGACCTTTGTGGACTCCACCGGCGAGAGCGATTTCGGTGGTCTGTTCGCCATGAGTGTGCTCTCCATCGTGCCGATTTTCGTCTTCTTCCTTCTCTTCCAGCGGCTGCTCATCGAGGGCATCGCCACGACCGGTATGAAACGCTAAGTCTATGTCTGATATCAAATTTGCCGCCATCGGCATCAACCATGCTCATATCTTCGGGCAGGTGGAATGTCTCAAGCGCGCCGGCGCCCAGTTCGTCGCCTTCCACGCGCCCGAGGATGATCTTGCCAAGACCTTTGGCGAGCGCTTCCCCGAAGCCAAGCGCGTTTCCGACCCCGCCGCCATTCTCGAAGATGCCTCGATCGGCGTCGTCGTCACGGCTGCCATCCCCGGCGACCGGGCCGAGATTTGCCTCGCCGCCATGCGCGCCGGCAAGGACGTGCTGACCGACAAGCCGGGCATGACCACCTTTGCCCAGCTCGAGGAAATCCAGCGTGTGCAAAAGGAGACTGGCCGCATCTTCTCCGTGCTCTATTCCGAGCATTTTGAAGTCCCGGCCGCCGTCGAGGCGGGCAATCTGATTGCCAAGGGCGCCATCGGCCAGGTGGTCAACACGGTCGGGCTGGGTCCGCATTCGCTGCGCCTCAACAACCGGCCCGACTGGTTCTTCACCCGCAAACGCTATGGCGGCATCCTGTGCGACATTGCCAGCCACCAGTTCGAGCAGTTCCTGTTCTTCTCCGATGCCATGGATGGCGAAGTGGTTTCGGCCAGCGTCGCCAATCGTGGCCATGCCGACAAGCCGGGCCTGCAGGATGTTGGCGACGCCCATATCCGCACCGCCACCACCTCGGGCTATATCCGTGTCGACTGGTTCACCCCCGAAGGCCTGCCCACCTGGGGCGACGGGCGCCTGACCATTCTGGGCACCGAGGGCTATATCGAATTGCGCAAATATGTCGATATCGCCGGCCGTCCGGGCGAGAACCATCTGTTCCTGGTCGACAAGAAGGGCGTCCAGCATATCGACTGCTCCAATGTCGACCTGCCCTTTGGCCGCCAGTTCCTCGACGACGTCCGCAATCGCACGGAAACCGCCATGCCGCAGCAGCGTTGCTATAACGCCATGAAAATGGCGCTGACTGCTCAGCGGATGGCCGAAACCGGAACGGAGTGGGCCCAATGAGCCGCGTCCTCAACGTCGCCGTCGTCGGCTGCGGCATCGGCCGCTCCCACATTGTCGAGGGCTACCTGCCCAATGCCGACAAGTTCAAGGTGCTCGCGCTGTGCGATCTCAACCCCGAGCGCCTCGACCAGGTCGGCGAAGAATTCGGGATTGAGCGCCGCATCGTCAATTTCGACGATCTTCTCACCATGGAAGACATCGACGTCATCGATGTCTGCACGCCCCCCGGCGCACACTTCTCCATGGTCACCCAGGCCCTCAAGGCCGGCAAGCATGTCGTGTGCGAAAAGCCGCTGGTTGGTTCGCTCGAAGATGTCGATGCCATCATCGAGGCTGAAAAATCCGCCAAGGGCAAGCTGATGCCGGTGTTCCAGTACCGCTTCGGCAATGGCATCGAACAGGCCAAGACCATCATCGACGCCGGCATTGCCGGCAAACCCTATTGCGGCACGGTGGAAACCATGTGGCGCCGCGAAGCCCCCTATTATGCCGTGCCCTGGCGCGGCAAGTGGAAGACCGAGCTGGGCGGCGTCCTGATGGGCCATGCCATCCACCCGCACGATATCTTCACCTATCTGATGGGCGACATCGCCAAGGTGTTCGGCCGCGTCGCCACCCGCGTCAATCCGATCGAGGTGGAAGACACCATTTCCGCCTCGCTCGAAATGAAGTCCGGGGCGCTGGCCAGCTTCACCGCCACCCTAGGTTCGGTGGACGAGATCACCCGCATCCGCCTGCAGTTCGAAAACGTCACCATCGAGAGCGATCACGCCCCCTATAATCCGGGCAAGGAACTCTGGAAAATCCTGCCGCGCAATGACGAGGTTAAGGCGCGGATCGACAAGGCCCTGGCCAATTGGCAGCACGTGCCCTCGCGCTTCCAGACCCAGATGGCCCGCTTCCACGACGCCATTTTCGGCAAGGGCGAACTGCCGGTCACTAGCGCCGACTCGCGTCGCGCCCTCGAACTGGTCACCGCCTTTTATCACTCTTCTTCCACAAACACCGAAGTCGCGCTGCCGCTCGGCCCCGATCACCCGCTCTACAAGAGCTGGGTGCCGGCTGAATTCCGCTAAGGAGACAAGACCATGGCAACCTCCATCCAGTTGCGACAGATCAAGAAGGCCTATGGCGATGTGCAGGTCATCCACGGTGTGGACCTGACCATCGATCCGGGCGAGTTCACGGTGTTTGTCGGCCCCTCGGGCTGTGGCAAATCCACCCTGCTGCGCATGATTGCGGGCCTTGAGCCGATCACCGGCGGCGACCTGATGATCGATGGCCAGCGCATGAACGAAGTGCCGGCGGCCAAGCGCGGCATCGCCATGGTGTTCCAGTCCTATGCGCTCTACCCGCATATGTCCGTTTACAAGAACCTCGCCTTTGGCCTCGAAACGGCAAAAATGCCCAAGGCCGAAATCGCCCAACGGGTGCAGAAGGCCGCCGAAATCCTCAAGATCGAGCCGCTCCTGCAGCGCAAGCCCAAGCAGCTCTCGGGCGGTCAGCGCCAGCGCGTCGCCATTGGCCGTGCCATCGTGCGCGAACCCAAGATTTTCCTGTTCGACGAACCGCTGTCCAATCTCGACGCTGAACTTCGCGTCGCCATGCGCGTCGAAATCGCCAAGCTGCACAATGATCTTGGGAACACCATGATCTATGTGACCCACGACCAGGTCGAAGCCATGACCATGGCCGACAAGATCGTCGTGCTCCGCGCCGGCGTCATCGAGCAGGCCGGCGCTCCGCTCGATCTCTACAACAATCCGCGCAATCTCTTCGTGGCCGGCTTTATCGGCTCGCCCAAGATGAACTTTTTGACCACCTCGGTGGAAAACAACGCCCTCAAGACCGGCACGGCCAGCGTTTCGCTGGGCCGCGACGTCACCGGCGCCACCACCCTTGGCATCCGCCCCGAACACATCACCATTGCCGATGGCTCGGGCGTCAAGTTCGCCGATGTCATTGTCGATCTCGTTGAAAATCTCGGCGGCCAGACCGTGGTCTATGCCACCACCAAGGACGGCCAGTCCCTCACCATCGTGCTCGAAGGCCAGCGCGATGTGGCCCTGGGCTCCACCGTCGAAGCCTATCTCGACCCAACCAAGGCCCACATCTTCAACGCCGAAGGCATGGCGATCCGGTAGGCTTCGCCGCGACAGGTCAAATGTCACCCTCGGGCCAAAGCCCGGGGTGTTTTTTTATGACCGGCCACTGCCACCTTTGCCACCGCAATCCGCAGTAATTCTTGCCTCTCCCGGTCGAAATCGTCCCTCCTCGTTCGTCGCCTTGCTGAGATACCGCCGAGGAGAACCGAGATCGTGAAGCTCTACTTCAGCCGCAACCCCAACCCGCGCCTGGCACTGGCCGTCGCCCGGTTTCTCGGCTTTGATGGCCAATACGAATTTGCTGCCCCGCTGGCTCCCGGAGAAGCCGAACGTTTCCGGCCGCTCAATCCGAACCTGCTGCTGCCCATCCTCGATACTACCCCAAAACCGCTCTGGGAAACCGACGCCATTGCCTGTTTCTTGTCCCACCGGGCCGGTGGGCGCTTTTGGCGGACAGATGACGAAGAGCCCGAAATGATCCGCTGGATCAGTTGGGGCAAAGAGAATTTCGTCGCCGCCTGCGACAAGGTCAATTGGGAGCGCGCTACCAAGCCGCGCTATGGCATTGGTCCCTGCGACGAAGCCGCGGTCGAGGAAGGCCTGAACCAATTCCACAAGGCCGCAAGACTGCTCGATGCCGAATTGGCCGATAGGCGTTTCTTGGTCGGTGACGAACTATCCTACGCGGATCTTCGCATGGCGACTTTCCTGCCCTTCAATGCAGATGCCAAGCTACCGATCGAAGACTATCCGGCCTTGCGCCAATGGTATGCCCGTCTCGAGGCGATCGATGCCTGGCGGGACCCTTTCATGGGCCTCACGGCGCCCTCGCTTCCGCCAGTGCCGAACTGGACGGGCGCCTGAAGCCTCCATACGGCGCGCTGGCAGAGTCACGGACTTATCCCCGTGCCCAAAACTTCCTTCATACTCTTGCCCATCACTCCCGCGATGGGCGGACTGCAGCGAACAGTTGCGGGAGGAGCCGGTGAGACTGGAGGGCTCGCCTGCTGGTCGGGTCACCTTGCGACGAGCGATCAACAGGGGCCACGACGGCAGGAGAAACCCAGCGTTCCGAGGCGGCGACGTCTCTATTACTTAGTTTTACTGAGACGCACGCGCCTCGGAACACGTCCACTGCAAAACCGGAGACCGCCGCGTCGTCCGGCCCTTCGGCATGCCGTGCGCCATGCGGACCGATGTTTGAATGGCGGGGTTTCTAGACGCGATTCACTCCCGGCATGCCGTCGAGAACCACGAATTCCTGGAACTTGGCCGCACTGGCCGCCGGGTCCTTGCGATCGGAGACGGCCACCAGCTCCACCCGGGCCTGGTCGGGCGCCACATGCATCAGGCTATAGCCATGCTTGCGGGTCTCGCCGAACCGGAGATGCGGATTTTCCGCCATCACGGTTTCAAAGGCACTGGCCGAAGGGGCGTTGGAGGTGATCGAGCCGGTGACAAATTCGCTGGCCACCAGCGTCTGGTCTTCTGCCTTTACATCGGCGGCATAAAAGCAGTGCAGATCGCCCCCGATCACCACCGGATTGGCCCGGTCGGCGCCCCGCAGCGAACTGAGCAGCCGCCCCCGCGCCGAGCGGAAATGGTCCCAGCCATCAGCGCTATAGCGCGTGCCCGGCCCCAGTTCGAGATCGCGCGCAGACAGCAAGGTGGGCTGCCCGATGATCGACCATTTCGCCTGGCTCTCCTGCATGGTGCGGTCGAACCAGGCTTCCTGTTCCGCCCCCAGCATGGTGTAGCGGCTCATCTCCGCCGGTTGCGGGGCCTCTGGCGCCGGGTCGCGATATTGCCGTGTGTCGAGCAGGGTGACGTCGAGCAGGCTGCCGAAGCGGTGGTGCCCATAGATGCGCAGTGCCTCGAAACTGGGCGCGGCCAGCGGCGGCACCGGCATGTGCTCGTACCAGGCCTGATAGGCCGCGGCCCGGCGTCGCAGGAAGGCCTCCGGATGCCGGTCGGTGGGCGAGGCGTCCTGGCCGTAATTGTCGACCACCTCGTGGTCGTCCCAGGTCACCAGCCAGGGGAAAGCGGCATGGGCGGCCATAAGGTCCGGGTCGGATTTATAGAGCGCATAGCGGTCCCGATATTCGAACAGCAGCGAAGGTGCGCCAGTGCCATGGCTACGCACATGCTCGGCGCCATAGCTCTTCTCGTAGATATAATCGCCAAGATGCACCACCAGATCGAGATCGCGCCCCGCCATGTCGCGATAGGCGCTGTACCAGCCCTGTTCATATTGCTGGCAGGCGGCAAAGGCGAAGCTGAACCGGCCATTTTCGGCGCCCGCCGCCGGCGCGGTGCGGGTGCGTCCCACTGGGCTCAGCGCATCTCCGGCCCGGAAGCGGTAGAAGTACCAGCGATCGGGCTCAAGCCCCTCGACCTGCACATGCACCGAATGGGCCAGCGTCTCGTCCGCCGTCACGATCCCTGATTGCCTGACCTGCGCGAAACCTTCATCGGTCGCGATTTCCCAGGCCACATCGATGGGCGGATAGTGCGAGGCAGGGGCAAAGGAAAAGGCATCGGCCGGGCTGGGCGCGGCACCGGCAAAGATCAGCCGGGTCCACAGCACCACGCCATGCGGCGTCGGACAGCCAGAGGCGACCCCCAGCGCAAACGGATCGGTTTCGAACTGCGCTGCCCGCACCGATCCCAGCATGGGCCAGACGGCTGCTGCTGCCAGTCCCGAGGCCAGGAAATGTCGTCGATTCGGTTGCCGGATCATCAATTGTCCTCCCCTGGCTGCACCCGCGTTATGCTGCGTCCTTAGGCCGATAGGGCATGACAATTGAATGACACGCTGGTCCGGACAATGCCGGTGACGAAAATCGTGATGGAAGAAAAACAAAAAGGGTCCCGAAGGACCCTTTGTCACCAAGGCGTTGCCACACCCTGGAAATTGGAGCGGGCGATGGGATTCGAACCCACGACCCTAACCTTGGCAAGGTTATGCTCTACCCCTGAGCTACACCCGCACTCCAGACCGCTGCACTTGGCAGTGCGGCGACGCGGGCCTATATGCCCAATCGCCGATCTGATTGCAACCCGGTTTTTTGCCTTTATGTCATCTTTGCGAAATGCTGTGGGAATCGGGGGTTGCCAGCATGGTGTCTGCGGGCGCAAAAAGACCGCAAACGCTGCGTTTCCTGCCAGTCCAAGAGTGGAAAAATTATGACCCTGTCTTTTGATGGCGCCCCCGGCGCCGCCCCGGTCCCCGCCGATCTCATCCGGGATGGCTCTGATGCCGGCTTCAAGGCCGATGTCATCGATGCTTCCCTCGATGTACCCGTTCTGGTCGATTTCTGGGCCCCTTGGTGCGGTCCCTGTCGCCAGCTCGGACCGGCCATTGAAAAGGTGGTGACCGAAAAGGCCGGGCAGATCAAGCTGGTCAAGATCAATATCGATGAGCACCCCCAGATCGCCGGCCAGCTCGGGGTCCAGTCGATCCCGGCCGTTTTCGCCTTTTCCGGCGGCCGCCCGGTCGACGGGTTCATGGGCGCCATGCCCGAAGGCGAAGTGCGCCGCTTTGCCGAAAAGCTGATTGCCGCGGCACCCGCTGGCGCGGGCCAGCCCAGTGGCGGCGATTCGCTTGAAGCCCAGATTTCCCAGGCTCTCGAAGTGGCGCAAGGGGCGATTGCCGCCGGCGATGTGAATCAGGCGGCACAGATTTTCGCCATGGTGCTGCAGCATGCGCCCGACAATGCCGATGCGCTGATTGGCCTTGCCGGGGTCTATATCAGCGCTGGTGAAATCGATCAGGCCAAGGCCACGCTGGAGATGGTGCCCGAAGACAAGCGGTCCGGCGATGCCTATGGCGCGCACATGCATGCGATCCGCCTCAAGGAGGAGGCGGCGGGCTTGTCCGAAGCGGCAACGCTTGAAGCGGCCATCGCCGCCGATCCGGACGATCACCAGGCCCGGCTTGATCTGGCCGTCGTGCTCAATGCCGAGGGCAAGCGGCTCGAAGCGGCCGAAGCGCTGGTGGCCAGCTTCAAGCGCGATCGAAGCTGGAACGAGGATGCAGCGCGCAAGAAGCTGCTCGAATTGTTCGAGGCCTGGGGCCCCAAGGATCCCGCCACGCTCAAGGGTCGGCGTATGCTCTCGGCCGTGCTCTTCTCGTAACAGGAAATTTGATGCCCAAACGACCGACCAGCCCGGCCGACCTGCCCAAATCCGTACCGGTGTTTCCGCTCAGCGGAGCGCTTTTGCTGCCCTTTTCGCACCGGCCGCTCAATATTTTCGAGCCGCGCTATATCGAGATGGTGGATGCGGCCCTGCGGGGCGACCGGCTGATTGGCCTGATCCAGCCCGAAGACACCAGCGAGGAGAGCCCCAAGGGGCACGCCCCGCTGCAATCGGTGGGGTGCCTGGGCCGCCTGACCCATTTCGAGGAAAGCGGCGATGGCCGCTATTTCATCATCCTCGAAGGGGTGACCCGTTTTCGCCTGGTGCATGAGTTGACCGTGCTCACCCCCTATCGGCAGGGCGTGATTTCGGCAGAGGGCTATGAGGCCGATTTTGCCCGCAATCACGGCGAAGAGGCGGTCGATCGCACCCGCTTCGTCAAGATGATGCGCGACTATGCCGAATACGCCAATTTCGAGCTCAACTGGGAAGAGATTGAATCCACCGGTACGGCAGATCTCGTCAATTTCTGCTGCATGGTCTCGCCCTATGGTGCGGCGGAAAAGCAGGTCCTGCTCGAAGCCAAAACCCTCGAAGAGCGTGCCGAAACGCTGATCGCCATGACCGAATACGAGATGGCGCGGGGCGGCTCGGACGGCGCTGCGCCGCTCAACTGATGGGCGATGAACCGCTCGATCCGCGCCATGTGCTCGACGTGCATACGCTCGAAATGCTGGTCTGTCCGCTCACCAAGACGCGGCTGATCCTGTCGGATGACAAGTCTGAATTGATCTCGGTCGCGGCGCGGCTGGCCTTTCCCATCCGCAAGGGGGTGCCACTCCTGAGCCTTGAGGAGGCCCGCTCGGTCGAGCCCGAAGAATTGCAGCACCATTCCAGGTAGCCCATTTATCCACGCGCCCGCCGGGTGGGCTAAGCTTGGCGTCAGATCGGCAAACCAGTGAGGAGTTTCGGTGCGCCGCCGCCTATTCCGGAGGCAGCCCGTATCATCGCCGATTTCACCGGCTCGGCCCGGTCGACCAGTCCCAGTCCGAAATCGCGCAAGGCTCGAACCGGGGCAATGTCGTTGGAAAACAGCCGGTTCATCCCATCGGTCACCGCGGCCATAGAGGCCGTATCCAGCCGGCGCCAGGTCTGATAGCGCTCCAGAACGTCCGGCGCCCCATGGTCGAGGCCCAATCGCAGCGCATCCACGATCACCTCCGCCAGGGCGGCCACGTCCTTGAGGCCCAGATTGAGCCCCTGGCCGGCAATCGGATGCACCACATGAGCGGCATCGCCGATCAGTGCCAGCCGCGGCCCGACAAAGCTCCTGGCCAATTGCAGGCGCAAGGGGAAGCCCATCAGCTTGTCTTCCAGGGTGACCCGGCCCAGCGTCGAGCCCATCACGGCCTCGATGTCCACTGCCAGGTCTTGGGGGGGCATCGCCAGCAAGCGCGGCGCAGCTTGCGCCGTTTCGGTCCAGACCAGCGAGGACCGGTTGCCCCGCAAAGGCAGGCTGGCAAAGGGCCCAGCGGGCCGGAAATGCTCATAGGCAACGCCATTATGGGGCAATTCATGGGCAATCGTGGCGACCAGGCCCATCTGACCATATTCATGCCCGATGGTGTCGATGCCCGCCCGCTGCCGCAGGTTGGATTGCGCCCCGTCGGCCGCAATGATCAGTGGGGACGCAAGCACCCTGCCATCGTCCAGCGTCAAGCGCCCCAATGCGCCCTCGGCGCTCCAGTCGCTGATATCGGCCGGTGCAATTACCGCGATATCGCCTTCGACCGCCTGTAGCAGCGCCGCGCCGCCGGCCTGATTGGGCACCATATGGGCAAAGGCCTCGCCCGGTGCCACATCGCCATCGAACCGTAGGAACAACGGTCGCGCCAGATCGCCGATCCCCGAATCGGTGATCTGCATGCTCGCAATGGGCTGGGATTGGCGCTCCATCTCATCCCAGACGCCCAGCGCCTCGAACACCCGGCGCACGCCGGCGGCAATGGCCGAAGCGCGATTGTCCCGCGGCACGGAAAGCGGCCGCCGGTCGATCAGCGCCACCCGAATGCCGGGGGCCGATCTGACCAGCGCCAGTGCCATGGTCAGGCCCACCGGGCCACCCCCTACGATGATGACGTCATGCCGCTCGGCGCTGGATTTGGACATGCTGATCTCCTTGCCCGGCATTTTCCGTCCTGACCGCTTGTGAGGCAAGCGCATCATTGCCGCGGTCAAGATGCCCAAAAGATGTGCATTTGAAGGTTTATGGAAAGTTAGTGCATCAATATTAGGCAAGAGGTGCCCGCCTCGCTATCGTCACAATGCCGGGCAGGCCCAAGGTGATCGATTAAGCTATTGAAAATGAATGATTAAAATTGAAGTGGCGCAATCTGGCACGGCTCTTGAGTCCTGTTGGGCATCGAACACCCAAGGCAGAAAGGGGGCAAGCATGAAACTGGTGGTTGCAATCATCAAACCATCAAGGCTCGAGGAGGTGCGCCAGGCGCTCAACTCACTCGACGTCCACGGCATGACCGTGACCGAGGTGAAGGGCTATGGCCGCCAGAAGGGTCATTCCGAAATCTATCGCGGCACCGAATACGCCGTGCACTTCCTGCCCAAGCTCAAGGTCGAGATTGCCGTCGATGACGGCATTGCCGACGCGGTGAGCGCGGCGATCCGCGATGCCGCCCAGACCGGGCGCATCGGCGACGGCAAGATCTTCATCCTCGATCTTCTCGCCGTCACCCGCATCCGCACCGGTGAAACCGGCGCTTCCGCGCTTTGACGCCACCGATTTCAGGAGAAAAAAGACAATGACAGGGTTCAAGACTCCCCTAAAGATCGCGGGTGGCGTGGCGCTGGCCTCGCTGCTGCTGTCGCTCCCGGCCCTTGGCCAGGACGCTGCCCCCGCCGAAGAAGCTGCCGCAACGCTGAGCGAAGGCGTTTCCGCAGACGTAGTGTTCATCCTCAACTCGTTCCTGATGATCCTGGGCGGCATCTTGGTGTTCTGGATGGCGGCAGGCTTCGCCATGGTCGAAGCGGGCATGGTCCGCACCAAGAACGTCTCCATGCAGCTTTTGAAGAACGTCTCGCTGTTTGCCGTGGCGTGCTTGATGTACTACGTCATCGGCTACAATCTGATGTATCCGCTGGGCAATTGGGCCATGGGGTCGGATGAGACCGGCGGCTATCTGGGTGCCTTCGGTATCGCGGTCCTCGAAGCCGTAGGTATCACCGCCGATGGCGCCGACGACTTCTCCTATGCAGCCACCAGTTCGGACTTCTTCTTCCAGGTGATGTTCTGCGCCACCACGGCCTCGATCGTTTCGGGCACGCTGGCTGAACGCATCAAGCTGCTGCCCTTCCTGATCTTCACCGCGGTCCTGACGGCGCTGATCTACCCGATCCAGGCTTCCTGGAAGTGGGGTGGCGGTTTCCTCGACAGCCAGTTCGGCTTCCTTGACTTCGCCGGTTCCACGGTCGTGCACTCGGTGGGTGGCTGGGCCGCTCTTGCCGGCGTCATCCTCCTCGGCGCCCGTCGCGGCAAGTATAATGCCGATGGTTCGGTCAACGCCATGCCCGGCTCTTCCATGCCGCTCGCCACGCTCGGCGTGTTCATCCTGTGGATGGGTTGGTACGGCTTTAACGGTGCGTCCCAGCTCGCCATGGGTTCGGTAGGCGACGTGGCCGATGTCGGCCGCATCATGGCCAACACCAATGCCGGCGCCGTCGGCGGTGCCCTCGCGGCTCTCATCCTGACCGCCATCATCTACAAGAAGGTCGACCTGACCTTCGTGCTCAACGGTGCGCTGGCTGGTCTTGTGGCCGTCACCGCCGAACCGCTGACCCCGGGCTTGGGCACCGCAACGCTGATCGGCGCCGTTGGCGGCCTGATCGTGGTGTTCTCCGTCCCGCTGCTCGATCGCCTCAAGCTCGACGATGTGGTCGGCGCCATTCCGGTTCACCTGCTGGCCGGTATCTGGGGCACGATTGCGGTGGTCTTCACCAACCCCGATGCGACCCTGGGTGGCCAGCTCATCTCGATCATCATCGTTGGCATCTTCGTGTTCGTGGTGAGTTTCGTGGTCTGGTTCATCCTCAAGTCGATCATGGGCCTGCGCCCGACCGCCGAGGATGAAGACCTGGGTCTGGACAAGGCCGAGGTGGGCGTCGAAGCCTATCCCGAGTTCAAGTAACTCATAACTCTGGATAGCCGGGCCCCTTTGGGTCCGGCTATCTGCCGCTTGCCAGCGGCGTGCAGCCCGCGTCCCTCT